>Ga0256833_1000022_pt1 | contig 130419 bp, 116 predicted proteins | sample 356284metaG_FD_190535 | JGI IMG/M metagenome (GOLD analysis project Ga0256833, IMG submission 190535) | Hydrothermal vent microbial communities from Mid Atlantic Ridge, Atlantic Ocean - 356-284 | ecosystem: Environmental > Aquatic > Marine > Hydrothermal vents | place: Atlantic Ocean: Mid... | reverse complement strand
TCAGTGGCCGTAATATTCTCTTCCGCTGCCACACCGATGCCGAGGCGGCGGCCCGTTTCGGGATGAAGGAGAGGGAGATCGGCAGGAGCCTGGCGCGCTCCCGCCGGCTCCTGCTCTCCCGGCGGGACCGTCGGGTCCGGCCGCACCTGGACGACAAGATCATTACGGCCTGGAATGGCCTGATGATCGGGGCCCTGGCCCGGGGCGGGGCCATCCTCGGACGCCGGGACCTGGTCGATGCGGCCAGGCGGGCTGCCGATTTCATTGAGGCGCATCTCACCGATCCGGCCGGCGCCGGTCTGCTCTTCCGCCGCTATCGCGAGGGAACAGCGGGCCTGGCCGGTCAGTTGGATGACTATGCCTTTCTGGTTGCCGGCCTGCTGGATCTCTACCGTGTGCAGCAGGACCCGGAGCTGCTGCAGCGGGCCCTGCGCCTGACCGGGACCATGTTCCGGCTGTTCGAGGATGGTGAGGGTGGCGGCTTTTTCGACAGCATCGGGGACGGGGTCATCCCCCTGCGACTGAAGAGTGACTATGACGGCGCCGAGCCGGCGCCCAACTCGGTTGCGGCCATGAACCTGCTTCGGCTGGCCGATCTGACCGGTAATGAGCAATGGCGGCAGAAGGGCCTCCGCACCATGGAGGCCTTTGCCCACCGGCTCAACAGCTATCCCGCCGCCCTGGTGGCGATGCTCTGCGCCCTGGAGCGTAGCCGGGACGAGCCGCGCCAGGTGGTGGTCGTCGGCCGTCGTCAGGCGGCCGACACCCGGAAGCTGCTGGCGGCGGTTTTTGCGATCTATGATCCGAACCGGACCCTGCTCCTGGCCGACGGTGCGGAAAATCAGAAGTTTCTGGCCCGGAGCCTGCCCATGCTCAGAGACCTGGCCATGCGGAACAACCGCGCCAGCGCCCATGTGTGCGAGAACTTTACCTGTCGTCTGCCGGTGACCGATCCCGCGGCCCTGCGCGGCCAGCTCGCCCGCCGGCAGGGGCCCGCAAGGTGACTGCCCGGTTATTGCAACGGCTCTAGCTGCGCGTCAGCGTAAAAGTTCAGCAGCACGCCATCTGCACGCGCTGGCGGCTGGTCATCCGGTGAGGGGGTGCCGTGCAGGTGGCGTCCTGCCGAACGTAAACCAGTCTTATTGTGCCTTGTCTTTGCCGGCCTGCTGCGCCCTGATCCAGCCCAGGCGGATATAGTACTGCTGGCCGCTGTCAACCCACTTGTCGCAGCCATTGTCGGCCCGGACCATGGGGCGTTCCGCGTCACGGTCGCCGGTTTCCTTTACGGCCACGCGACAGAAACCGCTCAGTGCGTCCTCCACCTTGTAGAACTTGCAGCTCAGGCAGGTTGTTTCCATGTGTGATCCTCCATTGCTTGTCCCGTAATAGTTTACCGTCCTGCTGTCGAATTATGCGGGGCAGATTGTATCTCCTGCCGCTGGCAGGCGCATCCTTTTTCTGCACCCGGCCTGATTTCTCCTGCCAGGATCACAGAACTGGTTGAAAATCTGAGCTTTTGCCGAAACTTGTAAAAATACTATATGTGGTGCAGATTGATCTTGATACACCCTATATGTTGTGATATAAGGGGCAGAGGCTTGGGTCGGCCGGGTCGCCCTTGTCAAGCCGGTTGCCGATAGCGGTGAACTGTTACGATCAAGAGCAGCAGAGGGGAGAATGATGACGAAAAACATGGCACCACAGAAGCTCACCGACACCGCGGAAACCGTCCTCAGGCGCCGTTACTACCTGAAGGACAAGAACGGCCAGCCCCTGGAGGACTGGCAGACCCTTTGCCGGCGGGTTGCCGATGCCATAGCCTTTGTCGATCGGGATGAGACCGACTATGAGAATCTGCGCGATCAGTTTTTCAACATGATCTATCACCTCGACTTCCTGCCCAACTCGCCCTGCCTGATGAACGCGGGTACGGACCTGGGCCAGTTGTCGGCCTGTTTTGTCCTGCCGGTGGAAGATTCCATGGACGGTATCTTCACCACCATCCGCAACGGTGCCCTGGTCCACAAGACCGGCGGCGGCACCGGCTATTCCTTCTCGCGGCTGCGGCCCAAGAATTCCGCGGTCCAGTCCACGCAGGGGGTTGCCTCCGGCCCCTTGAGTTTTGCCGCTGTCTTTGACGCCGCCACCGAGACCATCAAGCAGGGAGGCAAACGCCGAGGCGCCAACATGGGGGTGTTGCGGGTCGATCATCCCGACATCCTCGACTTCATTGCCGCCAAGACCGACCAGAACCGTTTCAATAATTTCAACTTCAGTGTCGCCATTACCGACGAGTTCATGGCCGCGGTGCGGGAGGACCGGGAATATGACCTGGTGGACCCGTCCAACGGCCGGGTGATCCGTACCCTGCGCGCGGGTGAGGTCTTCGAGCGCATCGTCGAGGGGGCGTGGCGCAACGGCGAGCCAGGTGTTCTGTTCATCGATGCCGCCAACCGGGCCAATTCGACGCCGCAGCTCGGCGAGTTCGAGGCCACCAATCCCTGCGGCGAGCAGTGGCTGCTGCCCTATGAATCGTGCAACCTGGGGTCCATCAACCTGGGCCAGTATGTCACGGACGGCAAGATGGACTGGCAGCGGTTGCGGCGCACCGTCCACCTGGCGGTCCGTTTTCTGGACAACGTCATAGACTGCAACCGCTTTCCCATCCCCGAGATCGCCGAGATGACCCAGAAGACGAGGAAGATCGGTCTCGGTATCATGGGGATGCACGATATGCTGATCCAGATGGAGTTGCCCTACGGCAGCGAGGAAGGACGCGAGGCCGCGGCCGGAGTGATGCGGTTCATCCGCGGCGAGGCGGAAAAGGCCTCCATGGAACTGGCGGAGCGCAAGGGGCCTTTTCCTGCTTACGATCCCCGGCACAATGACTATCCGGCCCGCCGCAATGCCGCCCTGACATCGATCCAGCCAACCGGTACGGTTTCGATGATCGCCGACTGCGCATCGGGATGCGAACCCTACTTTTCCATTGTCATGGAAAAGAATGTCATGGACAACGACCGTTTCCTGATGGTCAACAGGCATTTCGAGGCCGTGGCCCGCAGGGAGGGGTTCTATTCCGACGGGCTGATGGAGAAGGTGGCCAAGAGCGGTACCGTGATCGGCCATGATGAGATCCCCGAATATTGGCAGCAGATCTTTCGTACGGCCCAGGATATCCCGCCCGAGGACCATATCCGCATGCAGGGTATCCTCCAGGTCAATGGCGTGGACTCCTCCATCAGCAAGACCATCAACCTGCCCTCCGATGCCACCCTGGACGATGTCCGTCTTTCCTACATGCTCGGTTTCGAGCTCGGCTGCAAGGGGCTCACCGTCTACCGCGACGGCTCCCGTGACAACCAGGTTCTGAAGACCGTTGCCGGTGCAGAGGACAAGACCGCCATGGTCTCGGCAGCAGGCCTGGTGCGCAAGAAAAAACTGCCCGATGTGCTCAGCGCCAAGCGCTACCGCCTCAAAGACGCCAACCAGAACACCATCTACCTCATCGTCTGTTTCGATGACGACGAGAATCCCATGGAGGTGTTTGCCAAGTTTCCCTTTGACAACCGGGTCGACCTCAAGGACAAGTCCACCATGTGGACAACCACCTGCCGCCTGGTCTCCCTGGCCCTGCGCTACCAGATTCCCATGGACGAGGTCATCAAGCAGCTCGACCGCTCCAGCGGCCATATGCTCGACCTGCCGGCCCAGCTCGGCAAACTGCTCAAGTCGTTCATGGCCGGGACCCGGGCAGGTTTTGTCTCCAGTTGCCCCGAATGTTCGGGCAAGCTGGTCTTCGAGGAAGGGTGTGAGATCTGCCGTGACTGCGGCTACTCCAAGTGTTCATAGTCTTCCCTCCAGCGGAACGACAACCATTGAGCGTGGTAAAAGTCTCGGTATTTCAAGGTGGTTGTCGATGCGCTGAACTGTCACTGAGCGTGAACGACGTCAAAGGAGAACCAGATCATGGCCAAGATAGGACGGAACCAGCCTTGTCCCTGCGGATCGGGGAAAAAGTACAAACACTGCTGCCTGCTGACCCATCCGGTCACCCCGGCAACCGCACCCGAAGGCGCCAGGGCCAGCCTGCTGGCCGAGATCACCAAGATCCGCGACGCAGCGACCCGTTATCGGGAGAGTCTGCTCCACGTGGGGGTCTTCATTCTGTTCAGCAACCGCAGGGGAGATGCCTGGCTGCTGGAGGTCACCGACAGCGATGCCGTCCAGCTCGTCCGCGCTGGTACACCTCTGCCGACACCCATCAGGGAGGATCCGGAAAAGATCGAGATCGATTTCAGCCACACCTTTGCCATCCGCAACCGGCGGCTTTATCTCACCAGCTATGCCGACGGCAGGGAGACCCTGCTGGAGCAGGCACCCTGCAAGCGGATCAGGGCTATCATCAGGCAGACCTGCAAGGTCTATTCGCCCGAGCTGCTCGACCGGGTGCACATCGAAAACACCACAGACCGGCCGCCGACCTGAACCATGCTGACACCATTGAGAAACACCCCGGGTCGGTTCCTGCCCCTGCTCATGGTCATGGCAACCATCTTTTACCTGTCCCACCAGCCGGGTGACAGTTTCGACCTCCCCGATGTACCGGATATCGACAAGCTGCTCCATTCGCTGGTCTACGCCATTCTTGCCGCCAGCGCCCTGTTTGCCGTCCCGCCAGGTTTCGCCCGGAGTCGGCCGCTGCTCGTTTCTGCCCTGGTGGTCCTGTTCTGTATCGCCTACGGCATCAGCGATGAATTTCACCAGTCATTCATCCCCGGCCGCACGCCCAGCGCCTGGGACCTTGCCGCCGACACCTTGGGGGCGGTGCTGTGCAGTGCCGGCTGGTACTTTCTGTGCCGGCAGAGACGTATCTGCTGTCTTCGCCATGTCCGCTGAGGTGGCCCCCATGCCGCAACCGGATGTAACCCCTCACGGGATGGCTAACCATCGGTTTGTCCGTCCACAATGGTGTAAGCGCTCTCAGCGGCCGCAGATTTGTGCAGGCGTGCCTGTACGCTATAGCCTACCTATGCGGGCAGGCACGACCGTGCGAAGATGTGGCTCCTGTGAGCGCTTACAACCGGATGCGTAGGCATGGCATACCAGCTTGTCGAGGTCATGCTGCCCTCCGGCCGCGCCGGGGATATCAGGGAACTGCTGCGTGACATTCCGCTGGCAGGAACCTGGAGCGACAGCCTGGAGGGCAATGTCGCCAGGATCTACCTGCTGGTGGAGACCGGACACGTGGAAGCGGTTCTCAATCTCCTGGAGGGATACCTGCAGACCCTGGCCGGCAGTCGTGCCGTCCTGCTGCCGCTGGAGGCGGTGATCCCCAGGCCTGGCGCCGGCACCGAGGCGGAGAAGGGCAGGGCAGCGGAGGAGGAGGTACGAAGGCGGCGGATCAGCCGCCAGGAACTCTATAATGACGTGGTCGAGGGTGGTTCCATGACCGGCAATTATCTTGCCATGGTGGTACTGTCCGCCATCATTGCCGCCATCGGCCTGGTCAGAAACGACATGGCCATCATTGTCGGCGCCATGGTTCTTGCCCCTCTGCTTCTCCCCAATGTCGCCTTTGCCCTGGCCAACACCCTCGGCGATACGGAACTGGGGCGCAATGCAATGAAGACGGCCATTGCCGGGATCGGTCTTTCTGTTCTCACCGGTATCGCCATCGGCCTCCTGGTTGCGGTGGATCCAGGAAACCCTGCGCTCGCCGCCCGCACCCACACCGGCTGGTCAGACCTGCTCCTGGCTCTGGCTTCCGGCACTGCCGCCGTCCTGGCGCTGACCGGCGGCGGACGTCTCTCCCTGGTCGGTGTCATGGTCGCCGTTGCTCTGGTGCCGCCCCTGGTTACCGGGGGGCTGATGTTCGGCTCCGGCCTCTACCGACAGGGTCTGGCGGCCTGTAACCTGGCCCTGGCCAATGTCATCTGTATCAATCTTGCCGGTGTCCTTACCTTCCATTTTCAGGGAATCCGTCCCTCCACCTGGTGGGAAAAGAACAGGGCCCGCCAGGCGAGCCGCCGGGCGACCCTGATCTGGTTTGTTCTTTTTGCCCTCCTCGGGCTGTTACTTCTCCTTTAATGGCGTCGCAGAAAGTCCGGTCTACAGCGTTGTAGCGGGTACGGCCAATGCTCGATGTACTTCATATGCGCCTCCGCCTGGCCGACACCGCTACGCCTTGTATATCGAGCTTTTATGCTTTAGCCATCTTTAGCTGTGATGGACTTTTTACGAGTCCATCACCCCTTGCTATGCCTCTCGATGCATGGCGGCTTATCCACATGGTTTTTTGGTCACACCCTCAACAACCGCTGGACATCAGGCAGGCGATGTACCCGTTGCACCGGTCTGCGGTGCAACGGGGTTGAGCTGCGGCGGGTCATTCGGCTTCCGCGCAGGCTGCCTGCTGCATCGCAGGGAGCCATCCCCGCCAGTTTCCATCGTCCAGCAGCTGGCGGCACGAAGTTTCCTGCCACCTGGCCTCTGCATCCTGACATACCGGATCCACTGCCGAATATACGGCCCTGGCTGCCCGGTTGCTCATTGCAGTTTCTCTGCCAGAGCCTGCACAGCCCTGTCGAGTTGCGCTGCCTGCTCCTGTACCTTGCGGTCTCCACTTTGTCGGGCCCGCATGATCCAGGCCCTGGCGTTCTCCAGGTCGGCCCTGGCCGCCTCGTCCCGGTTGGCCCGATGGTGAATTTTCGCCTGCTGCAGGTGCCTGCCGGCCATCTCCACCGGCCCCTCGACGGCAAGGGAGATAACCTGAACCCCTTCCTCGGCAGCCTTCAACTGCTCATCCGCTTCCTTCAGCCTGTCGTCCTTCAGGTAGGTGCGGGCCTTCTGCACCCTGCGGACGGTTTCGGCCAGGGGAAGGTCCACCTCCGTGTATCCGACGACTTCCTCGAGAGCGGCCAGCTCTCTGCCGGCAGCTTTACGGTTGCCGCTCTGCAGATGTTTCCGGACAGCGGCAAGATGCTGCCTGGCCCTGGCAACCGGGATGATATCTTCCAGCAACGTGAGGTCCGAAGCAATGGGAATCAGGTCGTCGGCGACCCTGGTGGTTTTTTCATATTCCAGATGTTTTTTGGCGATACGGATGTGGTCCTCGATCACTGCAACCGGACGTCCGTCCTTGATGAGAGCCACCTCGGGACCGATCTTGTCGAGTTCCTTCAGTGCGGCCTTCGTCTCGTTCTGTGCAATATCGCCGCGCGCATCGGCGATGTGGCGGAGAATCGCGGCCGCGGCCCTGGAAAGAACTCTCCATTCCTGCGGGATCACGACCCGGGCCGGGGTGACGGTGATTTCTTCCACCACTGTGGAGGTGGCAGCCGGTTTGCCGGGTTCTCCGGCCATGGCTGATCCGGTGGCCAGGAGGAGTGCCAGGGTTGCGAGAAATGCCTTGTACTTTGCCGTGCTCTTCATCTGTCTGCCTCCCTGATGAAGTTTGGATAGCGTGTTCCCGGCAGGTTCGGGATACTCTTGCCGGGTGTTGCGGAATATGGGCAGAACGTAGCGCCTCGACAGTCTTCTTTCTGCTACCTGGGTCACAGAAGACCGGATTTTCTGAAAATCGGCAGCCGGGAAGAAAGCAGATCCTGGTGGGCGAGCATACTGAGGCGCAACACCAGGTGATCCCTGCCCGACGGATCCCGTGAGGGGTTACGGTGGCTGTGGTGATCAGTGCTGCGACTGGTTGGGTTTGTTGAAGCGGTGCAGGAGGCGCCCTGCCTGGGTGGCCAGGGTCTCCAGGTTGGTCACGGCGAGATGGCCGCGATGGAAATCAACGGCTCCCTCTTTTTTGAGCTGCTGAAGGTGGCGGTTGACCACGGTCCGCACCGTGCCGACCATGGAAGCCAGAGCATCGTGAGAAAGATCGTTGATCAGGCGGACCGGGTAGTTGTGGCCTGCCGAAGAACGGTGCTCAGGGTCGACGTAGTGGAGGATAAGCCGGGCAAGACGGGTGATGGTGTCATGCAGGGCCAGGTCGGTGGAGAGGTCCTCCAGTTCCCGCATTCGCCTGCCGACATAAGGAAGGAAGCTGCGATTGAACTCCGGATGGACAAGGATCCATTGCCGGATGGTATCCAGGCCGGTGGTCAGGGTTTCGACATCGTCGAGCACCAGGGGGATGATATCGTGTTCCCTGCCATCCAGCAGGGAGATGATGTCATAACCATCACCCGGGCCCAGGAACCAGAGGGTGATTTTACGCCCGGTTTCCGGATGTATCCTGGTCAGTTCGATGCGGCCCCGGATGAGGATGTGAAACGCCTGCCGGCTCTGGTCTGCCTGGATCCGGCAGCCCCGGGTCCAGGTTCTGCGCATGAAGAGACGCAGCATGTCCTCGAGCTGCTGCTCATTGAGGCCGCGGCAGAAGGGGGATTCCTGCAGAGCCTGGAAACATTCGGGGTAAAAGGGGGCGTCGGGTCGCATGCTCTCCGCCGGGGATCAGGTGTAAGCGGTCACAGGTACCGCATCTTCGCACGGTCGCTCCTGTCCGCATCGTAGGCTATAGCGGCCAGGAGCGACCGCACGAACCTGCAGCACCTGAAACCGCTTACAATAACGAGGTTGAAAAACCGTGCCCTTGCACACCCTGTGATCAGTTACGATCAGGTGTTGTCGGCCAGAAAGCGGGCCATGTCCTTGGCAAAGTAGGTGAGGATGATGTCGGCACCGGCACGGCGGATGGAGAGCAGGGTCTCGGCCATGACCCGGTCGCCGTCGATCCAGCCCTTCTCCGCTGCCGCCTTGATCATGGCATACTCGCCGCTCACATGGTAGGCGGCCACAGGCAGGTCGAACTCGTCCCGTAACCTGCTGATGATGTCCAGGTAGGCGACCGCCGGCTTGACCATGAGGATGTCGGCACCCTCGTCCACGTCAAGGGTGGCCTCGCGCAGGGCCTCGCGGCTGTTGGCAGGGTCCATCTGGTAGCTGCGCCGGTCTCCGAACTGGGGGGCGCAGTCGGCGGCATCGCGAAACGGACCATAGAAGGCGGACGCATACTTGACCGCATAGGACATGATGGGGATCATGTGGAAGGAGTTCTCGTCCAGGGTGGTGCGGATCTCGCTGACCCGACCGTCCATCATGTCCGAGGGCGCCACCATGTCTGCGCCGGCCCGGGCATGGGAAAGCGCGGTCTTGGCCAGGAGTTCCAGGGTGGTATCATTGTCCACCTCGTTTCCTGCCAGGCAGCCGCAGTGGCCGTGGTCCGTATACTCGCAGAGGCAGACATCCGTCACCACGGTCAGCTCGGGAACCTTGTCCTTGAGTTCACGGATCGCCCGCTGGACAATGCCGTTCTTTGCATAGGCACCCGAGCCCATGGCATCCTTTTCCTCGGGCAGGCCGAAGAGAATCACTGAACGGATTCCCACCTGCAGGCACTCCCTGGCCTCGGCGGCCAGCATGTCCACGGACAGCCGGTGGACACCGGGCATGGACGGCACCTCTTCCCGGCGCTCCCTGCCGGGCATGACAAAGAGCGGGTAAATCATCTGTTCCGGCGCCAGGCGGGTCTCGCGGATCATGGCGCGCAGGGTCTCGGTCCGCCGCATGCGGCGGGGACGGTATTCGGGGAAAACCATGGGGACTCCTCCTGTGGTGTATCAGAAAATCAGGTGCCAGGTGCCAGAGGCCAGGGGCCAGGGGGGAGGATAGTTGCCTGCCTGCGGCAGTGAGATGGTGGTATCTTCCTGATTTTCATGCTTTGTTGTGACTGTTACCGTTGATGGACTCGTAAGAGCCCCTCACACTCTAAAAATGGCTCGGCATAAAAGTTCGATATACAAGGCGTAGCGGTGTCGGCCAGGCGGAGGCGTACATGGAGCACGTCGAGCATTGGCCGTACACGCTACAACGCAGGAGATCGGACTTGTTGCGACGCCATCACCGTTGACCTGGTCCGTAACCCCTCACAGGCTGGTCACTATGCGGTTTCACAACCTCAGAGCTGTAAGCGTTCGCAGGTAGTGCATATTTGTGCAGGAGCGTTTGTTCACTAAAGCCCCTCTATACGGGCAAACGCGACCGTGCAAAGAGGTAAGCGAAGACTCCGTGTGCTGCCTGTGAGCGCTTACCCTGGTCCTGCTGTGTCGGTCTGTTCAGTCCAGGACAATACCCAGGGCCTTGACCTTCTTGTGCAGGTGGCTCCGTTCCATGCCGATCTGTTCAGCAGTCTGGGAGACATTGCCGTTGTGGGCCTGGAGCATGGCCTTCAGGTAGTCATACTCAAACTGCTTGCGCGCCTCCTTGAAGGGAAGGCGCAGGTACTCTCCCCTGATGGCAGGTCCTGCGCTGGCCTCGTCCGGAGCCACGCCCAGGGAGCGCGCCACATCCTCGGCATCGATGGTGGCGCCGGGGCTCATGATCACCAGCCGTTCCACCACGTTGCGCAGTTCCCGGACATTGCCGGGCCAGGAGTGGCCCATGAGCATGGCCATGGCCCGGTCGGAGAAGGTCTTTTCTCCCAGTCCCTTGTTGCGGAACTGGCGCAGGAAATCCTCGACCAGCAGGGGAATGTCCTCCAGCCGTTCGCGCAGGTCGGGCACCTGGATGGGGACCACGTTGAGGCGGTAGAAGAGATCGGCACGGAAGTTGCCGTTCTCGATCTCCTCCTCCAGGTTCTTGTTGGTGGCGGCCAGGACCCGGACATCGACGTGAATGGTCCTGGAGCCGCCCACCCGCTCGAATTTCTGTTCCTGGAGAATGCGCAGGACCTTGGCCTGGCTCTTCAGGCTCATGTCGCCGATCTCGTCCAGGAACAGGGTCGAGCCGTCGGCCTGGTCGAACTTTCCCTGCCGGCTGCTGGTGGCACCGGTGAAGGCCCCTTTTTCGTGGCCGAAGAGCTCCGACTCGATGAGATCTTCGGGGATAGCGGCGCAGTTGACCTCGATCATGGGACGACTGCTCCGCTTCGACAACCGGTGGATGGTCTGGGCCACCAGCTCCTTGCCGGTGCCGTGACCACCCCGGATCAGGACCCAGGCATCGGTGGGCGCCACGCGTTCGATCTCCTCGCGCAGCAGGGAGATCACCGGGGAGTTGCCGGTGATGTCGGGCTTGTGCGGTGTGCTTTCCCGCAGCAGCCGGTTTTCCCGCTCCAGGTGGGCGACATGCAGCCCCTTGTTGATGGCGAGGATGATCTTGTCGTAGGAAAGAGGCTTTTCTATGAAATCAAAGGCGCCGATGCGGGTGGCCTGCACAGCGGTTTCGATGGTGCCATGTCCGGAGATCATGATCACCGGCACATCGTGTTGTGCAAGGATCCGCTGCAGGGCCTCGAGACCGTCCATTCCAGGCATCCAGATGTCGAGCAGGATCAGGTCCACTTCCTCCTGCTCGAGGAGGGCAAGCCCGTCCTCGCCCGAAGAGGCGGTGAGCGGCGTGAATCCCTCGTCGGCCAGAATACCGGACAGGGAGTCGCGAATGGAATCCTCGTCGTCAATGATCAGTATTTTTTTCGACATGATCCGTGATGTCACCGCAGGATGGTTCCGGCCGGGTAAAAGTTCACCGCTGCCGGCCAAGAATCGTCGGCCCGTTCCGTGGCCGTGCATCATATCAGGTATCAAGCGGCAGCTCAACCGTAAAGACCGTGCCGGACGGTTTGTTGTCCAGGACCCGGATGGTGCCGTTGTGCTCGGTGACAATGGTGTGGGTAATGGCAAGTCCCAGGCCGGTGCCGGATTTGCGGGTGGAGAAGTAGGGCTCGAAGAGGCGAAGCTTCACCTGCTCGGTGATACCCGGGCCGGTATCGGCAACGGTCATGCGGGCGGTATTCTCGGCGCGATTGCAGTCCAGGCTGATGGTGATCTCGCCGCCCTCGGGCATGACACCCACAGCGTTGTCGAGCAGGTTGATCAGCACCCGTTTGATCTGGACCGGATCGAAGGAGAAGACAGGGATATCGTCCTCCGTCTTGAGGGTGAAGGTGATGTGCTTGTGCCCTTCCTGGTAGAGTACCAGGGTGTCACGGGCCATCTCGACGATATCACCCGGTTTTTTCTTCACCCGGGGCATGCGGGCAAAATCGGAGAACTCCGAGACCAGCCGTTTGATCTCGTCCACCTGCTTGACCACGGTCCTGGTGCACTGGTCAAAGACCTCCCGGTCCTCGGTGATGCGGTCAAGGTAACGTTTGCGCAACCGCTGCGCCGAAAGCTGGATCGGAGTGAGGGGGTTCTTGATCTCGTGGGCGATCCGGCGGGCCACTTCCTGCCAGGCGGCGAGCCGCTGTGCCTTTTCCAGTTTGGTGAGGTTGTCGAAGACGATGACGTAGCCGATGGGCTGCTGCTGTTCGTCCACCATGCGGGTGATGTTGACCTGCAGGGACAGGGTCTCGCCGCGGCGCACGGTGAGCCGCAGGTGCCGTTCGATGGAGTGCTCGCCCGAGGCATTGAGTTCTTCCAGGAAACGATCCATGATCTGGACATGGGGCCGGCCCAGGACCTCGTGAAAATCGTGGCCGAGAAAGGACGTGGCCTCGATCTTGAGCAGTTCCTCGGCAAAACGGTTGATGGTGGTGATCTCGTTGTTCTCGTTGATGGCGATGACGCCGGCGGCCACGTTCTCCAGGATCGTCTCCAGGTAGCGGCGCCGCTGTTCCGAGATCATGGTGGATTCCTGCAGGGCCTGATGGGCTTCGGCAAGCTGGCGGTTGGAGGCCTGGATGTCGGCGGTCATGCGGTTGAAGGAGTCCACCAGCAGGCCCATCTCGTCGTCGGATTCCTTTTCCAGGACAAAATCGAGATCACCGTCCGCGACCCGGCGGGTGGCCCGGGCCAGTTTGTTGATGGGACCGGTGAGACTGCGGGCGATGTAGAAGCCGAACCAGATGGCGCCGAAGATGATCAGCAGGGTGATGATGATCAGCATGATGATCAGGCTCAGTTTGATGGGAGCCTTGAGCATCACCAGCTGGCGGTAGTCGGTGATACCGTCGGAGACCGCCTGCATGCGGGCCAGCTTGTCCGAAGGGATCAGCAGCGATGTGACCAGGAACAGCGAGGTCTCGCCGGGTCGCCGGTGGACCGGCACAATGGCCTGGACCAGCTCGCCCACGCCGGTTTTCTGGCTGATCACCTCTGTCTTGTCCCGGTCATGGACCAGGCGCATGGCCTCGCTGGGGATCTCGGGCAGGACGATGGACAGCAGCCTTGGGCCGCGGACCGAGACCAGTTTCTTCTGCGAGGCGTCGAGGAGGGTCAGGGCATCGGGGGCACCGGGAGGGGCAATCTCCACCGCCCTGGTGAACAGAATCTCCAGGGCGTCAGGATCCCGGGAAAGGGTACCGTTCTCGAGCAGCAGGCCGATCTGCCGGCCCATGTTCTCGGCCCGTTTCTCCGTGTCATGGAAGATGGACTGGGCCAGCTTGAGCGAAGCCTGCAGGGAATCTTCCACGTTGGAGTTGAACCAGTAGTCCATGGAAGTGGAAACAAAACGCAGGGCCACGAAAAAAAGGATCGCCGTGGGCACCAGGGAAAGGGAGATGAAGGAGATGACCAGGCGGGTCCGCAGGCGGGAGCCGAGGATCTTCTGTTTCCGTTCAAAGATCAGTTCCACCAGGTTCCGCAGCACCAGGTAGAGCATCAGCAGCAGGAGAAGACCGTTGATGTTGATCAGGGCGAAGATCAGCACCGTGCTCGAGATGGGCAGGTTGAAGTCGCCTTTGAGCAGGCTGGACTGGAGATAGCCGAGCAGTGGAATCAGCAGGGCGCAGAAGCCGATGACGTAGCGAATGAGCCGTTGCTTCTTTTTTTTCTGTTCCGTTGTGAGCATGCGGCGTTATCAGAACCGGCAGGCGGGTGGAGGGTCAGTGGAATAGTTCACCGCTCTCGGCGACCACCTGAAAATACGGACACCTTTACGGTTCAATATCTGAATTCAATGCTTCTCCAGTCGGTCTCGAAATCCCATAATGAGGTGAAGGGCAGCACGTAATGCATGCCGAGCGGCAGGGTGGTTTTGACCAGGGTCGCCTTGATGCGCAGGATATAGGAGGCATCGGGGACCAGCTTTTTGCGGGCAATGACCCGGAGACCGTTCAGTTCGGCCATGAGCTGTTTGGCTCTGGCCAGGGAACGGGTGGTTTCGGTGCGCTGCTTTTCACCCAGTTCCACGGAGTACTCCTCCTTGAGACTGTCATAGGTCAGGCGGTGAATGATCTCTTTTTCCACCAGGGTGGAGTCGGGCCAGAAATCACGGACCTTGTCCAGCTCTATCTGAAAACTGAAACTGATGGGAATGCCGTTTTTGACGCCCTTTTCCATCTCAGGCGTAAAAGCGTTCTTCACCGTGGCAAAGAGCAGCAGGTCGCTGGCCGAGGTGGTGATGATGATATCGCTGATGGTGGGCGTCCTGTCCTGGCGGCTCGACGCGGGGATGGGAAGAGCAAGCACCAGCAGCAGGAGGAGAACAGGCAGAACACCCCGTCGTGACAGGAACGGTTTCATGTGCGTATAGATCGGAACAGTTCACCGCTATCGGCGACTGCATTGCAATACCGGGACTTTTTGTTGTTGTAAACGTTCAGCATGGCGGAAAACGTAACCCCTCACGGGATGGCTGACCATCGGTTTGTCCGGCCACAATGGTGTAAGCGCTCTCGGAGGCCGCAGATTCGGAGCCTGCGTTGATCTGAGCAACCGTGCCTGACCGCAGGCAAGCGACCGCAGGGAGACTCCGATAGTCTACCTGTGCTGGCAGGCACGACCGTGCAAAGAGGTAAGCGAAGACTCCGTGCGGCTCCTGTGAGCGCTTGCCGGAAAACAGGCGGACGAGGCACGGGGCGGTCGCACGCGCAGCTCAGCGGCCGTCGAGGACGGGAAACGCAACAGGCACCGGCACCGGGGCAGGTTGTCCTGTCCCTGGAGCGGGCTCTTTCCATTGGTCTGAAATGATTAAGGAAATAACGGCGAGCAGGGGCCGGTCCATGGCCGCATCAATGGATCAATGTACCTGATAACACGCCCCTTGTCCATGGGTGGGACAACTTTTATCAGAAAATCAGAAAACCGGAAGGCCGGAAATCAGAAGTCTGTATGCAGCCTGCGGCTGGAATAATCGGCCACCGCCATCGGCAACACATGAAAAGACCGATATTTTAAGGTGAAATTTCCTCGATGGCTGGTTGCGGCGACCGGCAGAGACAAATCGGTCGGATGGGGCATCAGAAAATCGTTGATTTCCGGAATGGTGTCTTGACAAGTTGAACCGGGCTGCATATTATGGGCATATGCTCACAATCATCCGGCTTTCAGGGGAGCAGGCGAAGGGAGGAAAGGTATTCTGCCGCGTCTGTTGCTGTCATCTTTTGGTATGTACAGAATAGCAAGGAGTTATCCATGAAAGAATCACTTCGGCTGGCTGTGCCGTCGAATCAGCCTGGTGGTCTTGAGGCCGCCCGTTCAGACCATTTCGGTCACTGCGACATGTTCACCATCGTTGAGATCAGGGAAGGCGCTGTCGACAGCGTGACCTGCGTTGAGAATGTGGAGCACGGTGCCGGCGGATGCATGGTGCCTGTGCAGTTTCTCCGTGACCAGGGAGTGGGCGCCATCGTTGTCGGCGGTATCGGGGCCCGTCCTTTGCAGGGATTTGGCGAAGTTGGGATCAAGGTGTATTTTGCGGATCGAAACCGCGCGCAGAGCGTTGCCGAAGCCGTGGATGGCATGGTGGCCGGGCAGTTTCCCGAGATCAGGCCGGACCAGGCATGCCAGGGGCATGGCAACTGCCATTGAGGGATGCCCGCTGTCATGGTATACTGCCGGGAACCGCAAGCCCCTTTTGAATGTGAACCAGCGACAGGCCGGGAGGCAATCCCTGGTCCGTCCCCGGCAGTAAGAGGCCCATGTCGCCAAGACCAAAGAAAATTCGACGCTGCGAGGGAAGATTCTGTGGCCGGGCATTCAAGCCCACCGGCATCTCGCTGCCGGATCTGAAGCAGATCCCCCTTTATCGCGATGAACTGGAGGCCCTCAAGCTCTGTGACTTTGAGGGAATGTTTCAGGAACAGGCAGGGGAAAAGATGGGTGTCTCAAGGGGGACGGTACAGCGAATTCTGACCTCGGCACGGCGCAAGGTCGCCGAGGCCCTGACCACCGGTGCCGCCCTGGTCTTCGAGGAGGAACGGCAGTAGGTAAACGCTCACGGGAGCCGCATATTTGCACGGTCGCGCCTGCCCGCACAGGTGGGCTATCGGAGTCTCCCTGCGGTCGCTTGCCTGCCGGTCAGGCACGGTTGCACAGGTAAGCGTAGACTTCGAATCTGCGGGCCCTGAGAGCGCTTGCACCATGGTGGTCGGACAAGCCTATGGTCAGCCATTGCGTGAGGGGTGACGTCAGTAGTCCAGCGACGATCCGCCCGTGGCGGGAACTTTTTTTTGCTTATTTTTTGTGCATATGCACGATAAAAGGAGGGTATGTCATGTCGGATGAGAAACAGAAACTTGTCTATATCCTTAACTCTGCCGGGGAGCAGGCGGAGCGGGTTCTGACCGCCTTTGCCCTTGCCAATATCGGCGTGTCGATGGAGCACGAGGTGACGGTGATGGTGTTTGGCGAGGCAACCCGTCTGGTCTACAAGGGGTATGCCTCGACCGTACATTCGCTTGAACGGCTGCCGCTGGACAAGCTGATCAGCGATTTTCTCGCCGGCGGCGGAAAGATCCTTGTCTGCCTGCCCTGCATCAAGGCAAGGAAGGTCGGAACGGATCAGCTCATCGAAGGGGTGGAGGCCACCACGGGAACAGTGGTCAATGACTACATCCTGGAGGCGGACAAGGTGATCAGCTTCTGACCGGCATGCTGGTCGGGTCACCGGGATCCTGCGGGATGAATATTCTTGATTATATCGATAATACAATAGTATTTTTGACAAACTTCAACTGAAACTTTACTGGAGGAACGGTCATGTCTGATGTGGATCTGAATACCGTCGAGGTCGCCAGCACCATCGATTCCAGGGGCAGCGCCTGTCCCGGGCCGCTGCTGGAGGCAAAGAAGGGTATCGGCAAGGTCAGGGTGGGCGAAGTCATGGAGGTCTATTCCAACGACGAGGGGACCAGGATCGATCTCAAGGCCTGGGCCGAAAAGGTGGGACACGAGTACCTCGGCTATCTTGAGGCAGACGGATACGACAGGCATTTCATCCGCAGAAAGAAATAAACATAACCAGGTACCTCCTTGCCACGCGCTCCCGCTGCGGATGTTTTTCGAGCTCCTCGCCGGCAGCGGGAGCGACGGTGGTATGGCGGGGGTCCCTTTTCCGACTTCTGACAGGGGGAAAGACCATGGCATCCCAGGAGAGTGAGGGCAGGATCCTCATCCTTGCCACGGAGAGCTGTGCCTACCCGGGGGCCGACTCCGTGGGCCAGGCCCATTCAAGCTATCCGGCCAATACCTACATCCTCAGGGTGCGGGCGCCGGTCATGTTTCCGGAGCGGTTCTACCTGGACTGTTTCGCCAAAGGGATCAGTGGCATCATCATCATGTCCTGTGGCGAGGAATGCCCGTGGGAAGGGGCCTACAAGGCCCTGGCAGACCGGATCGACAGTGTCTACAGGATGATGCGTGAGCGTGACATCGACATCCGCCGACTGCGGCTCACTGCCATCTGCACGGTCTGCAACCGGGCCTTTCTCAAGGAGGTCAACCAGATGAACGAAATTGTCAGTGAACTGGGGCCGCCGGGTCAGCTGCAGACCGGCACGGTACAGGCGGTGGACAGCCAGTAATGGAACCCCCTTCCACTCTGGAGAAGAAGATGACATCTGAGCGGACAATACGCTGTGACGCGCTGGTGGTGGGTGGCGGTATCGCCGGCCTGCAGGCGGCGCTCGACCTGGCGGATCAGGACTTCTCGGTGGTGATCGTCGAGCGTGACCTTTCCATAGGCGGCAAGATGATCCGGCTGTCCAAGGTCTTTCCGACCCTGGACTGTTCAAGTTGTATCACCACGCCCAAGATGGCCTCGGCCGCCCATCATGACAACATCACCATTCTGACCTGGTGCGAGCTGCGTGCTCTTGAAAGCGCCAATGGTGCGGTGACCGCGCAGGTGACCGCCATGCCCCGCTTTGTCGACGAGGAAAAGTGCATCGGCTGCCGCAAGTGCGAGTATGCCTGCCCGGTCCTGGTGCCGGACCCCGAGCAGGGCGGATTTTCGGCCACCAGGGCGATCCGGATCCCCTTTTCCAACGCCATCCCCCAGGTGGCGGCCCTGGACCCGGACAACTGCATGCTCTGCGGACGTTGTGCCCGGGCCTGCCCCACAGGCGCCGTGGATTATCTGCAGCAGCCCCGTGAGATCACCATCAATGCAGGGACCGCGATCCTGGCCACCGGCTTCGAGATGACCGGCCCGGAAGGAAAGCCCCAGTATGGCAACGGCACCATACCCAACGTGATCACGGCCCTGCAGATGGAGCGTATCCTGGCGCCGCATGGTCCCTACAACCGGGTCCTGCGGCCCATGGACGGCATGGAGCCCGATTCCATCGCCTTTGTCCAGTGTGCCGGATCCCGCGATCTGAGCATGGGGGTCCCCTACTGTTCCCGCTTCTGCTGCATGTACGCCATCAAGCAGGCCATGCTGCTCTCCGGGGCGCTGCCCCTGGCAGATATTGTTATCTATTACATGGACATCCGTGCCTTTGGCAAGGGCTACGAGCAGTTCTATCAGACCGCCAAGGCCATGGGCATCCAGTTCGTCAAGGGCAAGGTCGCCCGCCTGCAGGCGCAGGACGGGGGTGCGGTGGCCGTACACTACGAGGCCCAGGAGGGTGATGGTGTCAGTGTCGATAGCCATGACCTGGTGGTCCTGTCCATGGGCGTGGTGCCGCACTGGTCACCGGCTGGGATCTGCGAGGTGTCCACGGCCGACGACCATTTTATCCGTTCTGTCCAGCCCTCGCTTTCACCGGTTCGCACCGACCTGGAAGGGGTCTTTGTGGCCGGGGCCGCTTCCGGGCCCAAGGACATCGTCGATTCCATCGCCGAGGCCGGGGCCGCCGCCATGGAGGCCTCCAATTACCTGACCACCGTTTCCCGGCAACAGGGGTGAGACAATGACAGCATCAAAACACCAGCGATCGGACAGGGTCGGCGTCTATATCTGCTATTGCGGCGGCAATATCTCCGACCACGTGGACGTGGAGAAAGTCCGCGCCGACGTGGAGAAGATTCCGGGTGTGGCCGTTGCCCGCACCAATATGTTCATGTGTTCCGACCCGGGCCAGGAACTGATCATCGAGGATCTGCGCCAGGGACGCATCGACCGGGTGGTGGTGGCCTCCTGCGCGCCATCGCTCCACGAGACGACCTTCCGCGGCGCCATTACCCGGGCCGGCGCCAATCCCTATATCTACGAGCATGCCAACATCCGCGAGCATGTGAGCTGGGTGCTGCACGGCGACAGGGCCACGGCCAAGGCGGAGAAGCTGGTGGCCGCGGCCGTTGGCAAGGCCCGCCTGCTGGAACCGCTGCAACCCATCCGGGTCGAGGCCAGGCGGCATGTGACGGTGATCGGCGGCGGCATTGCCGGGCTCAAGGCGGCCAGGGTCCTCGCCGACCGGGGCCTGGAGGTGGTGCTGATCGAGAAATCTCCCTTTCTCGGTGGCCACGTGGCCCGGCTCGACAGGGTGGCGCCCCATGGCGAAAAGGCGGCAGACCTGGTTGCCGAACTGGCCCGCTCGGTCCTGGAGGACGAGGCCATAACCGTTCTCACCCGGTCGCAACTTGTGGGTTTTGACGGGTATGTGGGCAACTATGATCTCCGGGTCCGGGCCGTGAGCGACGGGGACGGGGAAGGGCAGGGCACCTATGTCCCTTTCCGGGGCGTAAGCGGCGGCACCCCGCCCGAACTGACCATCGAGACCGGCGCCATAATCATGGCCACCGGTTTCCGGTCCTACCGCCCGCGTCGTGGCGAGTATGGCCATGGCGACCATGCGGAGGTGGTGACCCTGCCCGAATTCATCCGCCGTTTCAGTATGGCGGAAAGTGCGGACGGCACCCTGGTGCTGGACGGCAGGATCATCCGTTCCATTGCCATGATCCATTGTGTCGGTTCCAGGCAGATCCCCGGTATCCACGAGGAAGACGCAGAGGGCCGGCTCAACGAGTACTGTTCCCGTGTCTGCTGCAGCGCCGTGCTCCATGCGGCCTGCCGGATCAGGGAGCGGTTTCCCGGCACCAGGGTCCATGACCTGTACCGCGATATCCGCACCTATGGCCGGGACCAGGAGGAGCTGTACCAGCGGGCCTCGGGCGCGGGTGTCGTCTTTTACCGTTTCAGCCCGGAAGAGCCGCCCAGGGTCACAGCGGCGCAGGAGGGTGCTGCCGGGCAGGATTTTCCCCTTCGGGTCACGGTCAGGGACGGCCTGACCTTTGGCGAGGAGGTGGAGATGGGCGTGGATCTGGTGGTGCTGGCCACCGGTATGGAGGCTGCCCAAGTCGGCGATCTGGTGGCCATGATGAAGCTGCCCGTGGGCTCGGACCGGTTTCTGCAGGAGGTGCATCCCAAGCTGGCGCCGGTGGAGAGCTCGGTGGCCGGCGTCTTCCTGGCCGGTACGGCCCAGGCGCCCATGACCATTGGCGAGGCATGCAACGGTGCTGCCGCGGCAGCTGTCAAGGCCGCCTCATTGCTGGGCCGTGGCTACCTGGAGCTGGACCCCTTTGTGGCAGAGGTCGATCCCGACCTCTGCCAGGGAACCGGCGACTGTGTCCGGGCCTGTCTGGCCGAGGGCGCCCTGGAGATGGTGGAGGAGAACGGGCATGCCAGGGCACGGGTTGTCGCTGCCCGCTGTCTTGGCTGCGGGGCCTGCGTGGCCGTCTGTCCCACCGGCGCCATAGACCTCAAGGGGTGGAGTCTCAAACAGTATGAGGCCATGGTTGACATGATCGTTGCCGATCTTGCCGAGAGTACTTGAGGTGACAGTCCACCGTTATTGGTAACAGGAGGTAGATCCATGGATGACAGGCAGCAATCTCCTGAGGTGAAGGAGGCGCTGAAACGGCTGCGCCAGGAGCGACAGAAGCGGATCAGCGAGCTGGCCGGGCTGGTGCGGAGGCAGAAGAAGGAGCTGGGAATGATCAGGGAACACCTGGCCGCCGAGGAAGAGGGTATGACTCCGCCCCGGCTCGCGGAGAGCACCGGTCTGGCGGTCTCCCTGGTCATGTGGTACCTGGCGACCATGAAACGGTACGGCGAGGTGAAGGAAGGGGGCAAGGACGGCGGCTGGTTCAGGTACCTGCTGACCGCACAACAATAACGAACCGGCGGAGAGAGACCATGACCCTGGTGACACCTGATTTTGTCGAGGAATTGCAACAGTATGGCGATGACACTGTACTCCGGTGCTTCAACTGCGGAACCTGCGTGGCGATCTGTCCCCTGATCAACGACTCCTTTCCCCGCCGCCTGATCCGCTATATCCAGATCGGGGCCAGGGACCGGATCCTCGCCGGCGGCCGTGATCTCTGGCAATGCCTGCACTGTGGCCTGTGCAGCCGAACCTGCCCGAGACAGGCGGACCCGGCCGAGGTCATCCTCAGCTTGAAGCGGCTTGTTCTTGCGGCCTGGCGGGAGGAGGATACAAAAAATGTTTGACCCGAAAGTCATCACCGCACTCCTGGCCGACAATGTCCGCAAAAGCGGCAATCCCTTCGGCCTGGCGAACGGGAGTATCAACACCTGGTGGAAAGGGAAAAATCTGGCCGGTGAGGGCGGGAGCCTGCTGCTTACCGGCCTGATGTACCAGATGGTGCCCTATATCAATGCCGCCACCGGACTGCTGGAAAAGTATGAAGACACGCCGACAGCGGAAAGGATCCGTTTTGCGCGCTGGGTGCCCCGTTTCCTGTCCGCCGCTGTTCTCAAGATGAAGGCGTCCGGAGAAGACAGGAACAGCGCGGCTCGCATACTCGAAGATATCACCCGGATTCTCGCTGCCTCTGGTGTCGATTTCGCCTACCGGCCGGAGCTGGATTTCTATTCCGGAATCCTGCTCTATGATCTCGGTGATCTGGACAGCTTCATCACACATGCCCGCCGTGTTGCCGGGCGGCTGCAGGAGGCGGGCGTGGAGCGGATCATCACCGTCGATCCCCACACCACCTGGGCCCTGAAGAAACTCTATCCCCGCCATGCCGGGTATGCACCGGAGGTCCGCACGTATTTCGAGCTGGCGGATCTGTCGGGTTCAACAGACCGGGAGGTGACCCTCCATGATCCCTGTTTCTATGGTCGCTACCTGGAGGTGTCGCAGGTGCCGAGAACCCTGCTTGCCGGCCTGGGGGTCCGGTGCGTGGAGGTGACAGGGTCCGGGCCCTTCACCACCTGCTGCGGCGGCCCGGCCGAGTCGGTTTCACCGGCCCTGGCCCTGGAAGTGGGCAAACGGAGGGTGACTGAACTGGAGGCCACAGGCCGGCCACTGGTCACCATGTGCCCAATCTGTCAAGCCAATCTGCGCCGGGCCGGGGCCGAGGTCATGGACCTTGCGACCCTCCTGGCCGGGATTGTCGAAAATCGGAGGACAGGGGACAGCAGCCGGAGGACAGAGGACAGAGGGCGGAAGTCAGAAGAGTTTCCGTCTGCGGCGATTGAATAGGTGGGCTCCAGCAGAACATATTGATACTTTTGGTAAGAGATCAGCAGAACCTCAGCAGTGCCTTATCGTGGCCTGCTGCCCGGTAAGGGAGCATAGCGAGACTCTGACAGCCCGCGATGCGGGCAGCCTCGAGCGCGGGCAGGTGAGGTGCTGTTGAACATGTACAAAATTTTCATACCTGATGGCGTCGCAAAAAGTCCGATCTGCTACGTTGCAGCGGGTACGGCCAATGCTCGACGTACTCCATGTACGCCTCCACTTGGCCGACACCGCTACGCCTTGTATATCGAACGTTTATGCTGAGCCATCTTCAGAGCGTGATGGACGTTGTACGAGTCCATCATACCTGGCTGTGGCTGCGGCCAAACATCTTGGTCCTGCCATGCCGGTCCATCTCACACAGGAGGACATCATGAAACTGTGTATAACCGCCTCAGGGCCGGATCTCGATTCGACCACCGACACATCGTTTGGCCGCGCACCGTGGCTGTTGATCGTGGATACCGATTCCATGGCCGTGGGGGCCGTGGAGAATGCATCGGCCGCCGCCCGCCAGGGCGCCGGCATCGCCGCGGCCCAGCTCATCGCTGACCACGGGGCCGAGGCGCTGCTCACCGGCCGGGTCGGTCCCAAGGCAAGAGCCGCCCTGGATGCCGCCGGGATCAGGATATACGAGGGGCTGGCCAGGGAAACGGTGCGGGATGCCCTGCGCCGTTTCATGCAGAACCCTCCGGTTGCTGACAGGGCCGCGGCGGCAGCCGCCACCGGGGGCGGCGGCTGCCGGGGTCGTGGCCCGGGCCAGGGTCGCGGCCAGGGCAGGGGGCAGGGCCAATGTATGCGGGGACGGCGGTGATGGACGAACTGGAGCCTGAGGTCATAGAGGACTTCCATCATACGCCCTTTGCGACCCCGATCATCGGGGTTACAGGCGGCAAGGGCGGGGTGGGCAAGACCACGGTGGCGGTCAACCTGGCCGCGGCCCTTGCTGCCCATGGCCTGCGCGTCGCCCTGGTTGACTGTGACGTGGATGCTCCCAATGCCGACATCCTCTTGGGGCTCACCCTGGCAGACGAGGTCCCTGTGACCGTGACCAGGCCGGTGTTTTCCCCTGACCGGTGTACTGACTGCGGCCAGTGCCTGAGCGTCTGCCGCCTGCACAGCCTGTTCCGGCCCAGAGCCGGAAACATCACCCTGATGGGCGAGTGCAACGGCTGCGAGGCCTGTTTCCTGGTCTGCCCCGCCGACGCCATCGACAGGGAGCAGCGGAGGATAGGTGCCATCTGGAAGGGCGGGGCCGACAGCCTGACCCTCTACACCGGCAGGCTGGATCCCGGCCTGGAAGAGGGGACTCTGGTGGTGCGCAGGCTCAGGGAGCGGGTGGCGGCCGAGGCCGACCGGTTCGACATCATCGTCATCGACACCGCACCGGGCATCCACTGCAATGTCATCGAGGCCCTCAAGGGGGTCTCCCTGGCCATCGCGGTCACCGAGCCGACGCCTCTGGGCAGCCATGACCTGGACCTGATCCTCTCCCTGCTGGCAATGTTCAGGGTCCGGGGCACGGTTTTTGTCAACCGCGCCGACCTGCCGGGCAAAATCGACGAGATCGAGGAGCTGGCGGCACGGCGGGGAATGGGGGTCGAGATCGGCTTGCCCCTTGACCGGCAACTGCTCGACAGTTATGTTCACGGAGTACCGGTGGTGCACCTGCATCCCCACTCGTCTGCCGCGATGACCTTTGCCGGTATTGCCGGCAGGATAACCGGGGAGTTCATCCCATGAAAGAGATCGTCATCCTCAGCGGCAAGGGCGGGGTGGGCAAGTCATCACTGACCGCTGCCTTGGGCACCCTGCTCGGCAGGCGCCACTCCCTGGTCCTGGCCGACACCGACGTCGATGCGCCCAACCTGCACCTGGTGCTGGGCGCAGAACGTCTGGAAAGCAGTCCCATCACGGCATCTGAAAAGGCCTTTGTCGATATGGACCGATGCGTCGGCTGCGGCCTGTGCACGGACGTCTGCCGTTTTGACGCCATCATCGGCGACAGCAGGCCCGTCATTGCCAGGTATTCCTGCGAGGGCTGCGGCGCCTGTGCCATCGCCTGTCCCGAGGAGGCCATCACCATCCGTCAGGTGACCAACGGCAGGCTTGATATCATGGCGGCCGGTGATCACCGGGTGGTTTCAGGAAGCCTGGACATCGGCGCGTCGAGTTCCGGCCGCCTGGTCGACGTGGTGAAACGCCGGGCGCGCGAGCTTGCCGGAGAGCTCGGCGCCGGGCTCATCCTCACCGACGGACCGCCCGGTATCGGCTGTCCGGTCATCGCCACCCTCAAGGGGGCGGACCATGTCGTCCTGGTCACCGAGCCCACCCCGTCGGCACTCAGTGATCTCGGGCGCGTGGTCGAGGTGGTGCAGGGATTTCACCTGCCCTTAGGCGTGGTGCTCAACCGGGCCGATATCTTTGCGGACGGTCGCGGACAGGTCCTGCGGTATCTCGATGCACACCGGATCGAGCTGCTGGCCGAGATACCCTATGATCCTGAACTGCCACGGGCCCTGGCCCGGGGAGAACTGGCGGTCACCGCCCGCCCCGATGCCCCCTCTTCCCTGGCCATCCGCGCTCTCGGTAAAAGGATCAGCGACTTGATCCAGCGCAATGGGCCTGGCCGTGCAATCTCATTGAAGACAATGACTTGACAGCAGTTTTTCTATGGTTAGTATATAGCTGCAAAGCGAGTTGGCTGAGCCTGACTTTCATGTTCCAGTCACACGTCAATAATTGGACCCGTTGAACCGGTTCCGGACAGCAAAACTTTCAGCAAGAGGAGAAAGACATGTTTCAGGTAGATGTGGACAAAGACAAGTGTACCGGTTGTGAAGAATGTGTGAACAGCTGCCCCGCCCAGGTGCTCGAGCTGGTTGACGGAAAATCCGATCCGGTCAACATGGACGAGTGCCTCGGCTGCGAGACCTGTGTCGAGGTTTGCCCGGAGGGAGCCATCACCGTTTCGGAGGTGTAACTGCCGGCAATTACGTTTAGCGCCTGGTAATCATTAAATAAAATTATTTCGGGACCCTGTTGTGCAGGAAGATCCCCCGCAGGCGTGTCGCCTGCGGGGGATCTTCGCCGTTTGTGGTGGCCGGGACCTGGCAGGACACGGTCCGACCATGCAGTGGCATGTGAACATCGCCCGGACAGAAAAAAGGGGAATTTTATGTTACCGGAAGTAAAAAAGATTCTGTACGCAACCGATCTTTCTGACAATGCCAAGGTCGCCATGGGTTGGGCCATGAGTCTGGCCAACCACTATGACGCCACCATTACCACCCTCCATGTCATGCCGGATATGGTTGAGGAGATGTCGCTGGCCATGGGCTATGCCGCGGCCACGGATTTTGTCTCCAGAAGCCTGAAGGAATACAACAAGGAAAAAGGCGACGAACTGCGGCAGACCATCATCGACAAGATCAAGTCGGCCTGCAGCGAGGTGCATGGCGACGATCTCGGTGCCTGCCGTCTGGACCTGAACAATGTCATCATCAAGACCGGTCATCCCGTCAAGGAGATCGTTGCCGAAGCCAGCCAGGGAGAGTACGACCTGGTGGTCATGGGACGGCGCGGACGCGGGATCATCGATGATGTCCTGCTTGGTTCCGTGGCCCGTGGAGTTGTTCAGAAATGCCCCAAGCCCGTACTGACCATCCGGTATACCGGTTGAACCGGATCAACACCACGAGTTTCGGAACCAAGGGATGAGGGGTGGTGCCAGTCTCTGTTCCTCCTTGCACCGGCATTACCCCTTTTCTGCCACAGTGCGCCACTCTCGGCAACCTTCCCCCTGACCGTGGTCCTCACCGGGCAGTGATGCGCTGCCTGTTTGACACCAGTGTCACTTTCCTCTATATTGTCCTGCTGTTCCCCGTGATGTCTGACACCGGTCAGGCCCGGCTTCATCTTCCGGAGAATCCGGTTTCCGCAACGTGCCGTGAACATAGACAACAGTGGAGAGACCACCATGAAGAGAACGGTCCTGGTGACCGGGGGCTGCGGCTTCATCGGTTCGAATTTCATTCACCTTGCCCTGGCTGCCAGGGAAGAGTGGCGGGTCATCAACCTGGACAAGCTGACCTATGCCGGCAACCTGGAAAGCCTGCAGGATGTGGCCGATCATCCGGCCTATTCCTTTGTCCGGGGTGATATCTGCGACCGGCAACTGGTGGAGTCCCTCTTTGCCGGGCACGGCATTGACACTGTGGTCCACTTTGCCGCCGAATCCCATGTCGACCGTTCCATAACCGGCCCGGACGAATTCATCCGCACCAATATCACCGGCACCTTCACCCTGCTCGAGGCGGCAAGGAAACACTGGCCCGACAGGGACGGCAGAGACCGGCGCTGCCGGTTCCTCCATGTCTCCACCGACGAGGTCTACGGTTCCCTGGGCGAGACCGGGTTCTTCACCGAAGAGACCCCCTACGATCCCCGTTCCCCCTATTCCGCGTCCAAGGCCTCCTCGGACCACCTGGTGCGCGCCTATTTTCACACCTATGGCCTGCCGGTGCTGATCACCAACTGTTCCAACAACTACGGTCCCTACCAGTTTCCGGAAAAGCTCATCCCCCTGGTGCTCAACAACTGCCTCCAGGGCAGGCCGCTGCCCCTGTACGGGGACGGCGGCAATGTCCGTGACTGGCTCTATGTCCGCGACCACTGCGAGGCCATTGTCCGGGTGGTGGAGGAGGGGCGGCCCGGCGAGTCCTACAACATCGGCGGCCACAACGAGAAGACGAACCTGGAGGTGGTGCAACTGCTCTGCGACAAGGTGGATGCCAAGGTCGGGCCCCTGCCGTCCGGTGAACCCCGGCGCTCCCTGATCACCTTTGTCCCTGATCGCCTGGGTCATGACCGGCGCTACGCCATCGATGCCTCCAAGATCGACCGGGAGCTGGGCTGGACGCCACGCTACAGCTTTGAACAGGGCATGGATTCCACCGTGGACTGGTACCTGGCCAACCGGCAGTGGATGGAGTCGGTGATGGACGGGTCCTACCGGCGCTACTACGAGAAGATGTACGGCACGGTCACTGCGGAAGGAGGGGCGTGATGGAGGTGCGGCCCACCGAGATTCCCGAGGTGCTGGTCATCGAGCCCAGGGTGTTTGGCGACGCGCGCGGCTTTTTCTTCGAGAGCTTCAACCAGCGCGTGTGGGAGGAGAAAACCGGGCTTGCCACCCGCTTTGTCCAGGAGAATCACTCCCGTTCGGCACGCCACGTCCTGCGCGGCCTCCATTACCAGATCCGCCAGCCCCAGGGCAAGCTGGTGCGGGTGATCCTGGGTGCGGTCTTTGACGTGGCCGTGGACCTGCGCCGCAGCTCACCGACCCTCGGTCGCTGGGTGGGCCGGGAGCTGTCCGCGGACAACAGGCGCCAGATGTGGATTCCCGAAGGCTTTGCCCACGGCTTCGTTGTCCTCTCCGAGGTGGCAGAGTTTCTCTACATGACCACAGACTACTATGCGCCGCAACATGAACGGGCCGTAATCTGGAACGATCCCGACCTGGCCATCGACTGGCCCCTCGACAACGGGCCCACCCTCTCCGAAAAGGACCGTAACGCTCCCCGCTTCCGGGACGCCGATCTGTTCGACTGATCTGAACTTTTACAAAAGTCCCGGTATTTCAAAGTAGTTGACGACAGCAGTGAACTGTTCCTTCGATGTAATAGTTCACCGCTATCAGCAACTACCTGAAAAAGAGCAATACTTTTGGTAAAAGTTCAGCAGCACGTCAGCTGTGCGTGATCGCGGCTGGCCGCTATAGTCCGCGCTATGCGGCCAGCCGCGAGCGCGTGCAGATGGCGTGCTGCTGAACTTTTACCCTTCGATTGCAGGCACTGCCTGGCCACCATCACCAATCCACCCGCAGCACGTTGTCCAGCGGTTTGACCCGGGCGATTTTCACCCGCACCATGTCTCCAGCCTCCACGGGAAAGGCCGGGTTGACCGGCAGGTCGATGTCAAAGAGGCAGTCGGTGAGCAGGAGGCTGATCCGCTTGGGGCCCTGGCTGACCACCAGGGCGTTGACCCGCTGGCCGACCCTGCCTTCGAGATATCGCAGGATCCAGTAACGGTGCCGTTGCTGGCGTACGGTGTTGGCCCGGCCCAGTTTCTGGTTGATGATGCCGGCAAAGGTCTTGCACTCGCTCAGGGAGAAGAGGATGCCCCGGCCGTGCAGCAGGCTGCCGAGCTGGTGCTGCATGACCAGGTCCAGGAACCTGCGGATGGGTGAAGTGACCGTGGTGTAGCAGTTCACGCCCAGGCCGCTGTGGGGCTTGGGGTGGGCGGTCAGCTCACCGCGGGAGAGAAAGCGGCGCTGGCGGGCAATGTCCTGGAGCGCGTTTCTGACCCCGGAGATGATCCGTCGCTTGGGCGGCGGCTGTGACCGGAACAGGCCGGGCGCCTCCTGGCCGGCCAGGTAGGAGGCAGCAATGGTATTGGCCAGGATCATCAGCTCGGAGACCAGGGTCCGGGCCGGGGTGTCCACCGGCATGAGCCGGACACGGATATCATTACGGTCGCTGATATCGATGCTGACATCGGGCAGGGAGAGAAAAAGCGCACCCCGGTCGGCCCGTTTCCTGCGCAGGATGGTGCAGAGTGAATCGAGGAGGGTCAGGTCGGGATCCGTCCCCATGAGCTGGTCCACCTCCTGGTAGGTCATCTGACGCTTCACCGTGACCACGGCGGGGGTGATGCTCGTGCCGAGGATCTCGCCCTCCATGGTCATCCGGACCAGGAAGGAGAGCACCGGTCGCGGCCGGTCCCGCAGCAGGCTGAACACGCCCTGGGACAGGGATTCCGGCAGCATGGGCACCTGGCCCTCGGGAAAATAGAGCGAGGTGCCCCGCTCCTGGGCCTCGGCGAACAGGGGATCACGCGGTGAGATGAACGAGCTGACATCGCTGATATGGATGCCGATGCGCAGGGTGCCGTCCTCCAGCCGTTCCAGATGCAGGGCATCGTCATAGTCACGGGTGTCGGCGCCGTCAATGGTGAAGACCTCCAGGTGCCGCAGATCCCTGCGCCGGGAATCTGCCAGCAGGGTGGCTGCATCGGGCTCCCGGATTCGTTGCGCGTTCTCCAGGCTCCGGGGGCTGAACTCGACCGGCTGTTCGGCCTTGCGCAGGGCGATGTTCTCGTCCGCATCCCAGATGCCGCTTCGCACCAGCAGGTGGTAGCCATCGCCGGGCGCTGTCAGGCCGGCCCGTTTCAGCAGCTGCCGCACCATGTCGCTTTCCGGTGCCTCGTTGCCGAAAAGGACATACTCCTCCAGCCAGCCCAGGCAGCGGTCACGGTCCGGCCACTGGTCAGCCTCGACTTCCTCGCCGGCCATGATCCTGCGCATGGCCTCGGCACCCTGCTGAAGGATCGCCTCCTTCTCCTTTTCCTTTTCCCGCTGCAGGCGGAGCTGTTCCACCTGTTCCGGTGTGTGAACCGTGACCAGTCCGTTTTTGAACTTGAAAAAGAAACGATCGGCAAAGACGGCGCGCAGAAAGGCCGCCACCTGGTCATCGGTGAGCTCGCCGCCAAAGAGGAGACCGGCCAGGAACTCGGCCGGAAAAGCGGTCTGTTCCTCTTCGCTGGCCAGCTCCCATACCTCGGAGAGATCGATGGTCCCGGCAAGGGCGCTTCTTGTGTCCGCCACCGTCCGGAGAAGCTCCAGCAGCGCCTCGCGGCCGCTGTCGAGGGAGTGCCGGCGGCGTGAGGTGATGAGGACCCTGGACTCGGGCAGGTTGACCTCGCGGCCGTTCTGGTTGAGCAGACGCAGTCGTTTCCCGGTATCCTGCATGACCAGGGCGCAGAGGAATCTGCCGCCCTCGATATATTCGATCAGGCTGCCTGGCGGTATCATGGATGTTATGGATTGCAGAGTTTGTCGGTCATGGTAAGGTGTATCCCCGGCCGTCCATCGGGGCGCAGACCGCGGAATCTACAGTGGATAGCATCATTGGACAACTTTGTCATTGAAAAACAGGCGATGACAGCAAGGAAAGAGGAGCGGGCCATGGCCGGAGACAGCGAAAAGATCCACCGTTCCGGCGTGGTGGCCATGGTGGGGCCGCCCAATGCCGGCAAGTCGACCCTGCTCAACCGCTTTCTCGGCCAGAAGATCGCCATCGTCACCCCCCGGCCGCAGACCACCCGCAACCGGATCGCCGGTATCATCACCGGTCCGGACCATCAGATCATCATGCTCGACACACCGGGCCTGCACAGGCCGCGTGAACTCCTGAACCGGGAGATGGTGCGTATCGCCCTGGAGAGCCTGCACGAGGCGGACGTGGCCCTGTTCCTGGCCGATGCCACCGCCGGTGCCGGCCGCAGGCTGGAGCGGAAACGGCAGGAATACGGAGAATACCTGGGCAGGGTGCAGTGTCCGGCCGTGCTGGCCATCAACAAGATCGATCTGCTCAGGCCCGATGAGCTGCTGCCGCTCATCGACTGGTACCAGTCCCTGCATCCCTTTGCCGCCGTGGTCCCGGTTTCGGCCCTGAACGGCGACAACACCGACATCCTGCTGCAGGAGGTGATCGCCCGCCTGCCCGAAGGACCGCAGTACTATCCCGCCGACCTGCCCACCGATGTCACCGAGCGGTTCATCGTTGCCGAGATCATCCGTGAAAAGATCTTCCTCCTCACCAGGGAAGAGGTTCCCTATTCCACGGCGGTCCTCATCGATTCCTTTGAGGAGGGCGAACAGGGCAGACCGGTGGTCATCCACGCCACCATCATCGTCGAACGGGGATCACAGAAGGGGATCATCATCGGCCAGCGTGGCCGGATGCTTGGAGAGATCCGCAGGAGCGCCGCCACGGAGATCGAACACCTCCTCGACTGCCGGGTCCGGTTACGGCTCTGGGTCAAGGTGAAGAAGAAGTGGACCAAAAACGAAAATATCCTCAGGGAGCTGGGCATGTGAAGGGCTGCTCTCGCCGCCTGTCCTGTTTCTGGACATCCGGGGGCGATGCCTTTGCCCCCTGGAGGGGTTTATCGTATGGCCACGTGAAAAAATATCGTCGGATCAGGTCGTTGTGCTTCGTGGCCCGCGTCTTGCAGGTTCATGGTAGACCTTGAACAGCAAGCCGGCGCGGGAAGTTCTGCGCCTTCTGTGCCATATCCCGCAGGGAGGAGATGATGATCTGTTCCGGAACAGGAAAACGTGGCCGTGTGCGGAATACGGCAGGTACCGCCGGATCCTCCAGGCCCGGCATGAGGGAACGGTTCGCCCTGGCCATGCTGCTGGTCATCGGCCTGGTCACCGTGATCCTTGCCCTCTGGTCCCTGGCCGTCTTCATCGGTCTGGCCGGACCCGGCGATCCGCTGGAGAAGCTGCACCACCTGCTGCCGTAGAAGGGCCGTAACGATTCACCGCTATGGGCAACAGCCTGCAACCCCCGGTGTTTTTACGAAATTCCCCTTTCCGGCTGACAAGAGACCGTCGTTCCATGCAGATACCTTCCGGACCCATCCCCTTCAGGTTGTCGCGCTTTGGCCTGGCCATCCTGCTGGCCACCTTCATGCTGGCCGGCATCCTGGTGGTCAGCACGGTGCGCAACCTCTCCCGCGAGCAGAATATCATGGAGAATTTTCTCCTGGACGAGGGACTGCTGCTCATCAGGAGCTTCGAGGCCGGCGCCCGGACCACCATGATGCACGAGATGATGGGCCAGACCCCGCCCATCGTCACCCTGGTCAGGGAGACCGCCAGGTCCGGGCGTGTTGCCTATATCCTCATTGTCTCGGAAAACGGCGAGGTGATCGCCAGCAGCGGCGGGCCGCTGCCGCAGGTGACCCCGGCAATCTGCAGGACCATCCTCGGGGCCCCCGGTCCGGTGACCAGAATGGTGGAACCGGAGGGCTCTGACCCCATCTTCCAGATCGGCAGGGAATTCCATCTTGCCGGGCCGGGCAGCGGTCAGGCCCATGACATGATGGGCCATGGCCAGTGTGCCTCGGATATGGCATGGTGGACCGGTGGCCAGGGGCAGAGCCGCAAGGTCATCTTCATCGGTCTGCACAGCGGTGAATTCATCAAGGCCAGGGAACAGGATATCCGTCATTCCTTTTTCATGGCCGGCCTGCTCTTTCTGCTCGGCAGCGCCGGGTTCTATTTTCTCTTCCTCTACCAGGGGATGCGGGTGACCAGGACCACCCTGCACAATATGCAGCTCTATACCAGGAACGTCATCGAGTCCATGCCCGACGGCCTGGTGACCCTGGATTCGGGGCAGCGTGTGGTCTCCTGCAATGCCCGCGCCATGGCCATCATGGGCAGGTCCATGGAGGAGCTCAGAGGCAGGCGCCCGGCGGAGCTCTTTGCCGACTGGCCCCGGTCCGAACCTGCCGGCAGCAGGGAGGTTGTGACACTGGAGTATGAATTCGTCCACGACGACGGAACCCGGGTGCCGGTGGAGATCAGCAGCTCACTGCTGCGCGATTCCGATGACGCCATCCTGGGAGCCGTACTCATCCTGCGTGATCTGCGCGAGCTGCGGGCCATGGAACAGCAGCTCGAGCGGTCACGCCGCCTGGCCTCCCTGGGACGGATGGCGGCGGGCATTGCCCACGAGATCCGCAACCCCCTGGGGACCCTGCGCGGCTTTGCCCAGTACTTCGGTTCCAGGCCCGGTGACGATGCCGGACGGGAATATGCCGAGCTGATGATCGGCGAGGTGGATCGGCTCAATGCATCGATCTCGGCCCTGCTCCAGTTCTCCCGGCCCAGGGAGCCGGAGCTGCAGCCGGTGCGTGTCAATGAACTGCTGGAAAAAACCGCCAGACTGCTGGAGCATGATATCGACACCAGCAACCTGGAGCTCCGGCTCAGGATTTCATGCGCCGAACCTGTTGTCGCGGATCCTGACCTGCTCCTGCAGGTATTGCTCAACCTGCTGAAAAACGCGGTCCATGCCTCTGATCCCGGGTCGATCATCACCCTGGCCTGCAGGCGGAACCGCGACCATGTGCGTATCAGTGTGGCTGACAGCGGCCGGGGCATGAGCAGGGAAGAGCGGCAGCAGATGTTCGATCCCTTCTTTTCCACCCGCAGGTCGGGAACCGGTCTTGGCCTGGCCGTCAGCCACCAGATCGTCGAACAGCACGGCGGCTGGTTCGAGGTGGAATCCCGGCCCGGCGAGGGGACCACCATCACCGTGGTTCTGCCCGCGGACAACCCCCAGGAAAACGGTAAACAAAGGACAGACAATGACAACCATACTTCTGGTCGATGATGACCGGGCACACCGCACCATGCTCAGGGTGAACCTGCAGGGTGCCGGATATGAGACCGTGGAGGTGGAGGACGGCGACCAGGTCCTGGAGGCCCTGACGGAACACCGGGTGGACCTGATCCTGCTGGATCTGAAGATGCGGCGCATGGGCGGCATCGAGACCCTGGAGATGCTCAAGGAGCATGGCAGGGTGGAACCGGTGATCGTGATCACCGCCTTTTCCTCGGTGGAAAGCGCGGTGGAGGCCATGAAGCACGGCGCGGCGGACTATGTCACCAAGCCGGTGGACATCGACGCCCTCAAACTGACCATTGAACGAACCCTGGACGTGGAGGCCCTGCGGGAGGAGAACGCGGCCCTCAGGCAGCGGCTGGGGGAGCAGTTTGATTTCGGCAACATCATCGGCCGCAGCGCGGCCATGCAGAAGGTCTTTGAAACCCTTTCCCTGGTGGCGCCCAGTGATGCCACGGTGCTTGTCACCGGTGAATCGGGCACGGGCAAGGAGCTGATCGCCAATGCCATCCATCACAACAGCAATCGCAGTTCAGGACCGTTCATCAAGGTCAACTGCGCCGCCCTGCACGAGAATCTTCTGGAGAGTGAGCTGTTCGGCCATGAGAAGGGTTCCTTCACCGGCGCGGACCGGCAGCGCAAGGGCCGTTTCGAGCTCGCAAGCCATGGCACGCTCTTTCTGGACGAGATCGGTGACATGTCCGTGCAGACCCAGGCCAAGATCCTGCGCGTCCTTCAGGAGGGAGAGCTGGAACGGCTCGGCGGCAGCGACACCGTGAAGGTGGATGTGCGTCTCATCGCCGCCACCCACCGCGACCTGGAAAAGATGGTGGCAGAGGGTACCTTCAGGCAGGATCTCTTTTTCCGGCTCAGTGTCGTGCCCGTGGAGCTGCCGCCACTGCGGGAGCGCAGCGAGGATATTCCCCTGCTGGCAGATTTTTTCCTCAAGCGCTATTCAGAAAAGAACCGCAAGGATATCAAGGGGTTTCATCCGCAGGCCCTGATGCTTCTGGCCAGGTATGCCTGGCCGGGCAATATCAGGGAGCTGGAGAACTCCATCGAGCGGGCGGTGATCCTCTGCCTGGGTGAGCAGATCACGCCCCGCGAGCTGCCGCCGCAGATGGTGCCCGAGGACTTTGTCCGGTCAGCCGCTGACCCTGCCCGGCCTGCCGCCGGCCTGACCCTGAAAGACGTGGAGCGCGAGGCCATCCGCGCCACCCTGGAGCAGACCGGCGGTAACAGGTCCAAGACCGCAAAACTGCTCGGCATTGCCCGGCAGACCCTGCTCAACAAGATCCGTGAATATGGGCTCTGAGAGTCGCGCCGCCCGCGGCGTGGCGTGCTGCTGAACTTTGACGAACGTTTATCTGTTGTTAAGGCAGGAATGCGGCCATGAGGTCCTGATAGCAGGCCCGCAGGCAGTGGTGGGCCTGCGGGCCTGACGCCCATGCACCCGGTATGGAGGGCATCAGTGTCGGCCGCCACCGCCACCGCCACCGTGACCGCCGCCTGATCCGCCGTCGCCCATGCCGCCGCCGGCACCTCCACCGTGGCCGCCCGAGCCGCCATCACCCATGCCGCCACCGGCACCTCCACCATGGCCGCCACCGGCACTGCCGCCGGCAGAACCGGAGCCGCCATGCCCGCTGCCACCGGACGAGCCGCCCGGGCCACCGGAGCCGCCGGGACCGCCGTGACCTCCGCCTTCACCGCCCGAAGGCCCGCCACCGTGTCCTTCACCCCGGCCTCCCATGCCGACAGCGCCGCCCATGGCGCCGCCATGGCCTTCTCCGGCCATATTGTTTCCCATCTTGGTGGGCATGCCAACTCCGGCGCCATGGACTCCAGAGGCCATGCCGTGGCCGCTGCCGGACCAGCCGCTTTCCATGTCGCGGGCCGTGGCCTCGGCCATCTCATCCGGATCTATGCCCGGATGTCTGCCCCGGGCCGTGCCACTGCTGTGCGGCGCCATGCCCCGGTTGCGGCCCCGGTCACCACGATCGTGGCCCATGCCGACCTCGCCCGGATGCACACCCAGTTCAGCAGCGATCTCGCCCCAGCCCATGCCGTTTTCCCGCATCCTCTCAATATCACCGGTCATGACCCCGGTCATCCCGGACAGGTTCCGGGCATACTGCTGCTGCGCCTGTTCCAGGGCATTCCGCGCAGCCATGATCTCGGTCTGGTTCCGCGTGGCCAGGGCCTGTTCCATCCGTTGTTCGGCAGCATTCACCTGACGCAGGGAGGACTGCAGGGCGGTGCTTGTCTGCAGTGCCGCCTGCTCCGCCAGGCGGGCCGCCCGCTGCGCCTGAACCGGGTTGGAAAAGGCCGGTGTTTCGGTCACCGGATCTCCGGGCGTGGCGGCCAGGGCCGGTGTGAGGGCAAAGCTTCCGGCCAGGGCGGCCAGGGCCAGTTGTCGCGCATATTGTCTCGTTTTCATATCTTTTCCTCCAGGGTATTGGTGTTCATACTGATGGCTGGTGGGCTGAAGAGCAGCAGCCCGTTCCGCAGTTCAAACTGTGTGCCCGATGCCGAGCGTACGCTTTCGGCCTGGCCGAACCAGGAGACGCTGATCTTTCGCTGCCGTCCCTGTGTCAGCATGTTCCGGAAGAGTGTCTGCAGGTGAAGAACCTGTTGTTTTGCCAGCTTCGTATCTCCTGCCCGGAAAAGGACAAGGTTGAGGGGACCGGCCGGGGTCCTGCCGATCTCGTCTGCCAGCAGACGTACCTCCTGCTGCCGGGCCTGTTCGTCGTCACCCAGGAGAGCTGCCTGGTTGAAGATGATCCGCCGGGGCCCTATCAGGGCGCCGCGGTAGGAAAAATCCCCCAGGTTATTGAGATGCCGCAGGGCCCTGAAGGCCCAGCGGCCGCTCCGGTAGGAGGAGAGAAAGGTCTTCCAGGCAGCAGCTTCGGCACTGCGGTTTCCCTGCAGATGGAAGACCAGGCCCCGGTTGTAGAGTGCCTCCCTGTTGTGCGGGTCGATACGCAGGACCTTGTCGTACATGGCCAGGGCATTGTCGAGATCGCCGCTCTGCAGCAGGTTGTGCCCCAGGTTGATCAGGGCCGGCAGGTAATCAGGCCGGACGCTGATGAGCTGCCGGTAGGTGTCTCGTTCCCGCTCCTCCTGGCCGGCAAGCCCATAGGCCACACCCTGCCAGAATTCGTAGTCTGTGGCGTCCGGAGCCAGGAGGGCGGCCCGTGACAGGTACCTGGCAGCCTGCTCCGGCTCACCGGCGGCCAGCAGACCCCGGCCGATGAAATAGTTGGCCCGCTCATCGGAAACCATGGTGGGCAGGGGATCTGCCGGGACGGCCTGGAACAGTGATGTCCTGCCGGCCAGCATGCCGAGAACGAAGAACAGGGCACAGGCCAGCCCGGTCAGTGCCAGGTGCAGGGGTTGAAACCTGATGGTCAACGGCCCGGCAAAGAGGTCCCGCAGTCTGCGCCGGCCCCCGGGAACCTCCCTGCGCACGGCCTGCATTATCCGGCCGTGCAGGTCCGGCGGCGGTTCACGTTCCGGGAGATGTTTCAGGATGTTGATCAGCTCGTCCTTTTTCATGCTGCATTCTGCCTTCTGCTGGCGGCCGGCGTCCATTGGTGGCGTGGGCCATGCACACCGCCGCTCTATGTTTCCTTGTTTGCCATCATGTCCTGCAGTTCCCGCAGCCCCCTGGAGATGCGCATCTTAACCGCACTCTGCGAGCAGGCGAAGATGGTGGCGATTTCCCTGATCGATCGTTCGTGCCGGTAGCGGAGGATAAGGATCTCCCTGGTCCGGGCCGGCAGCCTCTGCAACAGGGCCTCCACCAGTTCCAGTTGCTCTTTTTCCTCCAACCGTTTCTCCTGGCCGGAGACAGGGCCAGGTTCCTGTCCTGCAAGGCGCAGTGACTGCTCATGCCGGATTTTTCTGCCGTTTTTCCGGTGCCAGTCTCTGGCCCTGTTACTGGCCAGGGCAAAGAGCCAGGAGAAAAAACTGCGGCCGGGCCGGTAGCTGGCCAGTTTCTCATAGGCCCGGAGAAAAACCTCCTGGGTCAGGTCGGCCGCTTCCTGCTCCGAGCGGGTGTAACGGTACATGAGATTGAAGACAGGACGCTGGTAGCGTTGCACCAGGGGGGCGAAACTCTCGCTGCTCCCTTCCTGTACGCGGCTGACAAGCACTTCGTCGCTCTGCTCCATGATGTCCTGTTGTCCTTTGTGGTTGCCGTCACAGGTGGCAGGAAGCCGGTTTTTGACCCTTGCCTCTTTACCTTGATATACGACGGTGGAGGCCGCAGGTCACACCGTGGAAGAAAAAAACAGATTGCGGTGCAGCGGACAGGGCAATGGGCGGCATGGCGGGAAGTGCCCCCGGGCTCCGGCAGGAGACCCGGGGATGGCGGGTGGCAGGGTAGGCTATTTCCAGCCGGTGAGAAAGAAACGGACCGATTCGCCGGACTTCTGTTTCCTGCCATCGGCGGTAAAGATTTCCTCCTGGTCAAACCAGGAGATCCGTATCCTCCCGCCCTTGAGGGCCGGATACTTCTGCTGCAGGTATTTTTTGACACTGATCGCCCGTTGCCTGGCCAGTTCCCGGTCGTTTTTCTGGTAGACGACCACCTGCAGGGTTCCCTTTGTCATGTTGGAGACCGTGGCGCCCACCAGGTCCAGGGCCGGATAGGAATAGGGGTCCAGTTCGGCTGTGAAGGGCCGGAACCAGATCTTGGTCAGGGTAACGGTCCGGCGGCCGAGGTAGTGGTTACGGTAGGAAAAGTCACCGAGCCTGTTCAGGTGGCTGGTGGCGCGGATGGCCAGCGAGCCCGATGGATAGCGGTCAAGGTACTGCAGCCAGGCCGTCTTTTCCTCCGGGGTACGGCCCAGGACCTTCATGACCAGGGCCCGGTTGTAGAGGGCGGTGGGGCTGCCGGGCCAGATCCTGAGCGCCTTCTGGTAAAGAGTGAGGGCCGTTGTATATCTGCCGCGTCGCAGTTCGGCATTGCCCAGGTAGATCAGGGCCTGCAGGTGCTTCGGGTCAATGGCCAGGGCCTGTTTGTACTGCTTTCGTTCCGCCTTGTCTCTGCCGGTTGCGCCAAGGGCCATGCCGAGCCAGAAATGGTAGTCGGCATTCCCCGGATCCAGGCGAACCGCCTTTTCCAGCCAGGGCAGGGCCTGTTTGGGCCTGTTCCGCGCGAGCAGGAAACGGCCCAGGTAATAGTTGTTGCCGGCACTGGCCGGGTGCTCCCTGACACTCTGCCGGAAACTTGCCTCTCCGGCCCGGTAATCGCCTGTCATCAGGTAATGGTCACCCCGGAGGGTGGAGCCGATATCGGTCATGCTGCAACCGGAAAGGAGAACGATGCCCGCAACCAGGAGCAGGCGGGAGTGTAGGCTTGATGGTTTCACTGGTAGATCCCTCTCGCAATTATCAGAGAATCAGAAGGCCGAAAGGCCGGACGTCAGGAGTCTGCCCCTGGGCCGTGGAGGGCGATAACAGGCGGAGCGTCCACCACGATCTGCCCACTGTGGCCAGGGGCGCGGGCATGAGTCTGCCGGTCCGCTGTATGGGAGATACTGTACGGTACCTGTTGGGGCCTGGCAGCGATCTGGACCAGGGATTCAGTTGATCTTCCTGTTCAGCAGCTTCTCCATCTTGGTCATCATCTGTTTACGGACATCAAGCATCTTGCTCTCGATCCTGGCCAGGTCGGCCGGGGTGGCCTTGGGATCGCGCATGGTTTCCAGGTAGTTGAATCGCAGTTCCAGCATCTGCCGGCGCAGGTCCCTGGTGGCATCGAGGAACTGCTGCTGCTGGTCCGGTGACATGATGCTCATCATGAAACCACCCATCATGCCCATGCAGCCACGGTTCCACTGTTCAGACTGCCAGTCCGTCCGGCTGGTGTTCATCATACCCATGCCCATCATGCCCATGTCCATGTCGCCGCCCATCATATCGGTGTGCAGACGCTGGTGGGCCGGAGTATCCGGGTGATCGGTATTGCCGGACTGGGCCGCGGCCGTGCCAAAGAGCAGGCCGATGCTCATCAGTGTTCCGACAAGAGCGGTTGTCATCTTCATGGCTGTTCCTCCTTTTCTGTTGTTTTCTCACGGAATCAGGACAACTCTGCTTTTTTCAACCGGTTGCCCTGTTGTCCTCCGCCGAAGCCTTGGAAAAAGTATAGCTCTTTTCAGGTGGTTGCCGATAGCCGTGAACTCATTCAAGCCTTAACGTACCACGTTTTCCTGCTGATTGCGCGGAGTTGTTGCGGTCCCGGCATCTTCAGCCGCCTCCTGGTCTGCCACACCGGTGGGGGTCCGGCAAAACGGACAGAACCGGTAATCAGCCTTGATGATCCGGTTGCAGCCGTTGCAGTGGCGCCTGAGCGTGGTCCCGCAGAAGGGGCAGCGGAGAAAGACCTCTTCCACCCTGCCGCCACAGGCCGGACAATGTGATTGAGGGCGGGCCTTTCTCCTGGTATAACAGAAAAGAAAGGCTGCAAGAGCGACCACACCGATCAGGACAACCAGTGCAGCCAGCCCGCCATGATAGTAGGGGAAGCCATGCCAGCCACTGCCCCAGTCACAGTACATGGTCCTTGCTCAGGCCGGGGTCCCGGTCCCGGTTGCCTGCGGATGACCGATACTCTCCTGCTGACCGTCGACCATCCAGCCGTGCATGCCGTGGTGGCCGCAACCGGAAAGGATCACCGCCATAAGGAGAAGGAGAAGGATCGTTGTCAGGCGCTTCATGCTTTTACCTCCTGCGAGAGTTCGGATTGCATCCGTTTGAATTCGTCCTCATTGATTTCACCCCGTGCATAGCGTTGGCGCAGGGTTTCAAGGGCCCGGGAGTCAGGACCGGATCTTCCGGCGACCATGGCCCTGATGAGCCGATAGGCCAGGTAGATGACCAGGGCCCAGAAGAGCAGGCTGATGATCCAGCCCAGCGGTCCGGGGAAGAAGACGCCGGGACCGCAAAACCAGTTGCTTCCGTGTGTGAATCCATTGTGCATCATTGATGTATCTCCTTGGTAGATGAAGGGCACATGATGTTGTTTCCCTTCCTGTTGCACAGTTGATGCCAGATTGGTTGCCATTCGACGCACGTCCTGTTTTCCCTGCTGTCCATGGCCAGGTAACCCCTCAGGGGATGACTGACCATCGGTTTTCCGAGCACGATGATGTACGCGCTTTCAGCGGCCGCAGATTCGGAGTCTACGCTTACCTGTGCAGGCGTGCCTGTCCGCAGGTAAGCGACCGCAGGGAGACTTCGACAGCCTTCCTGTGCGGGCAGGCACGACCGTGCAAAGAGGTAAGCGAAGACTCCGTGCGGTCCCTGTGAGCGTTTACATGGCCAGCGGTGGCGGCAGACACGAGCCAGTGGCTGGGATGTTCTGCCGATATTGATCATCGGTGTCCAGAAAACAGACACTCTCGGTCCGGGAGAACAGCCGGCTGTCCTTTTTCTGGACAGGAGGGCGACAGGTAGCCATCTTTTCAGCTTTGAGCCTGGAGCATCACTTGTACCTTCATGTGGCGGTCAATGGCCACCTCCGGCGTGATCCTGGACCCGGCGCCGAGCACCGGCATGTTCTGAAATATTGTTCTTTGCGTAAAAGGCATGTTTCATGCTTTACCAGAAGGGCAGGGGGCAGGTGCCAGGGGCCAGGTGCCAGGGGCCAGGGGACAGGGATCTTCGTGTTGTCGGCAGCGTGAGTGCACGGGAGCGGGGCGAGAGGACAAATGGCTGATTCACCTCTGCAGCAGCGACCGCCGGTCGCCCCGGCACGTCCACGATTCGCATTCCTGTTGCAGAGCTCAAGCGCGTCGGGATGAATCATTTCAACCTCGTTGCACCGCTCTGCGGTGCAACACGCTTCTGGCCTTCTGGTTTCTGATTTTCTGATAATGGAGGAGCATCACGTGATACCGAGACCTGACAAGATGTACAGGAGGAACATGCCGGCCGGCATCGTCTTCCTCGCGACCATTGCCCTGCTGTCCCTTGTGCCGCTGCGGCCGGGGCAGGCGCAGGTTACCGCTGACGACAGCAATCAGTGCGAGGAACTGCCTCTGGCACGGGCCGTGGAGATCGCCATGGAGAAGAACCCTGGCCTTTCTGCCATCCAGGCCCGTTACGAGGCACTGTCCGCTGTGCCCGATCAGGCTGGTTCCCTGCCTGACCCGATCCTGTCCCTGGGCGCTCTCAACCTGCCACTGGACAGTTTTGATCTCAACCAGGAGAACATGACCCAGGTGCAGGTGGGGCTCAGCCAGAAGCTGCCCTTTCCCGGCAAACTGAAGCTTCGTCGGCAGGCAGCCTCGTTTCAGGCCGAGGCCGCCGCAAACCAGGTGGACGAGGCCAGGTTGCAGCTTGAACGGCAGGTGAAGATCACCTGGTGGGATATCTATTACCTGGAGCAGACCCTTGAGATCGTCCGCGACAACCAGGATCTCCTGCGCAGTACCGTGGGTGCCGCCCGGACCAAGTACGCGGTGGGCAAGGGATTGCAGCAGGACGTTCTTCTTGCCCAGCTTGAGCTGTCCAAACTCCTGGATCGTGAAATCGCCCTGGAGAACAGCCTGGAGAAGAAGAAGGCCGACCTTGTTGCCCTGCTGGACCTGCCGCCCACCTTCTGTGTCAGCCTGCCGGCCACGGTGGTCACGACGATGCCGGAAGTGGCGTCGGAGGATCGTCTGCTGCAGGAAGCACTCCGGTCCCGGCCGGTCCTTCTGGCCCTGGCCAGGGAAAGGGATGCCTCGACAAGCCGGGTGGAGCTGGCCCGCAAGGACTATTATCCCGATTTCACCGTTGGGGCGGCCTACGGTTATCGGCAGGACACGCCCGACGGCAGCGACCGCGCGGATTTTGCCTCGTTCAGGCTCAGCCTCAACCTGCCCATCTGGAGCGCCACCAAGCAGGACAGGGCCGTGGCCCAGCGGACCAGCGAGACCCTGGCCGTGACCCACCGGTTGCGTGACACCAGGGACCGGGTCATTGCCGAGGTGCAACGGGAGCTCAGCGAATATGCATCAGCGCGCAAGCAGAGCCGGTTCTACGCGACAGCCATCATTCCCCAGGCCGAGCAGACCGCCGCTGCCATGCTCGAGGGCTACCAGGTCAACAAGGTGGATTTCCTCAACGTGGTCAGGGCCCAGCTTGCCCTCTATAATTACAAGATAACCTACTGGCGGCTGCTGACCGGCGGTTTCAAGGCCCTGGCCGGTCTCGAGGCGGCCACCGGCATCCAGGTAGGCAGGGAGAAGAACAATGAAAAGTAAGATCCATGGCCCGATACTGTGGGCCGGCCTGCTGGCCGCGGCCACCATGGTTGTACCCGTTGATCGGCCCGGTCCCCGGGACCCTTTCGGCCTCCGGTCGGCAGTGGCTGCCGAAGACACGGCGCAGAAGGAGAAAAAACCGCTCTTTTACCGCAGCCCCATGAATCCCGCCGTCACCTCGCCGGTGCCGGCAAAGGACGAGATGGGAATGGACTATATCCCGGTGTATGCCGATGATGATACCGCCGGGCCCGCCGGCACGGTGCGGATCGATCCGGTGATGGTCCAGAAGATCGGCGTGCGCACGGCCATGGCCATGAAACGTTCCTTGAGCCACCAGGTACGGACCCCGGCCCGGGTCGCCTTCAACGAGGAGACCCTGAGCATGGTCCACTCCAAGTTCAGCGGCTGGGCCGAGGAGCTCTTTGTCTCCAAGACCGGCCAGCAGGTCAGGAAGGGGCAGCCGCTTTTTTCCATCTATTCCCCGGAACTGGTCTCCACCCAGGAGGAGTATCTCCTGGCGCTCGCCAACGCGAGGATCCTGGAGAAGAGTTCGCTGGCCGAGATCCGCGACGGCGCCAGGCGTCTGGTGGAGGCGACCAGGAGCCGGCTGGAGTTTTTCGACATCCCGGAACAGGTGATCCGCACCCTGGAGAAGACCGGCAGGATAGAGCGCGATATCACCATCCTCTCGCCTTACAGGGGCACGGTGATCAAGATGGGGATCATGGCCGGGCACTACCTGACGCCCAGGGACGAGCTGTACCGTATCGCCGACCTGTCCACGGTCTGGGTCTTTGCCGATGTGTACGAGGATGACCTGCCCTGGATCAAGACCGGCGATAGCGCCACCATGAAGGTGACCACCCGGCCGGGGACCGTTTTCTCCGGCAGGGTTGACTACATCTATCCCTACGAGGAGGGCGAGACACGAACGGTCAAGGTGCGCCTGGTGTTCAGCAATAAAGACTTCGGACTGAGGCCCGGCATGTTCGCCGGCATCACCATCCACGCCTCCAGGCGGGACAACGTCCTCGCCATACCCTCGGAGGCCATTGTCCGCTCCGGCACCGAGGCCCTGGTCTTTGTCCGCCGCGACGTGGGCCTGTACGAGCCGCGCAAGGTGGTCACCGGGCTTGAGGCCGACGGCTATACCGAGATCATCAGGGGCCTGAAGGAACACGAGACCATCGTCACTTCGGCCCAGTTCCTGATTGATTCCGAGTCCAAGCTCAAGGAGGCCACGGCCAAGATGCTGGAGATCAATGCCGCAGGGAAGGCCCCGGCCATGAAGATGGACTCCGGCGCCGGAGACGGGCAGAAGAAGAATACCCCGGCCACCGGAAAGGCGGCAGAAGGAGCAACGACCAGATGATACAGAAGATAATCGATCTCTCCATCCGGGACAGGCTCCTGGTGCTCATCGGCATGGCCATTATCGCCGCCGCCGGGATCTGGACCCTGAAGAACACGCCCCTGGATGCCATTCCCGATCTGTCCGACGTCCAGGTCATCATCTTCACCGAGTATCCGGGCCAGGCGCCGCAGGTGGTGGAAGACCAGGTGACCTATCCGCTGACCACGGCCATGCTGGCGGTGCCACGTGCCAAGGTGGTGCGCGGTTATTCCTTCTTCGGGCTCTCCTTTGTCTATGTCATTTTCGAGGACGGCACCGATATGTACTGGGCCCGCTCGCGGGTCCTGGAGTCGCTCAACTACGTTGCCTCCAGGCTGCCGCCCAATGTGACCCCTGCCCTGGGGCCAGATGCCACCGGGGTCGGCTGGGTGTATGAATACGCCCTGGTGGACCGCAGCGGCAACCTGGACCTTGCCCAGTTGCGCTCGATCCAGGACTGGTACCTGCGCTACCCCCTGCAGACGGTTCCCGGCGTCGCCGAGGTGGCCTCCATCGGCGGCTATGTCAAGCAGTACCAGGTCGAGGTGGATCCGGACAAGCTGGCCACCTACAACATTCCGATCCAGAAGGTCCGCCAGGCCATCAAACGGTCCAACAGTGATGTGGGCGGCCGCCTCATCGAGATGGCCGAGACCGAGTACATGGTCCGCGGTCTGGGCTATATCAGCTCCATCGACGACCTGAAACAGATCCCCCTCAAGACCGACCGCCTGGGTACCCCCATCCGGCTCGGTGACGTGGCCAACATCCATCTCGGCCCTGAACTGCGACGCGGTCTGGCCGAGCTTAATGGCGAGGGCGAGGTGGCCGGCGGCGTCATCATCATGCGCTATGGTGACAATGCGCTCGCCACCATCGAGGCGGTGCGCGCCAAACTGGAGGAACTGAAAAAGGGGCTGCCCGAAGGAGTGGAGATCGTACCGGTCTATGACCGCGGCAATCTCATCGAACGGGCCATCGAGAACATCAAGGGCAAGCTGATCGAGGAGTTCATCATCGTCTCCATCGTCTGCGTGGTCTTCCTCCTGCATTTCCGTTCCGCCCTGGTGGCCATCGCCAGCCTGCCCATGGGTATCCTCATCGCCTTTATCATCATGAAGCTCCAGGGGATCAACGCCAACATCATGTCCCTGGGCGGTATCGCCATTGCCATCGGCGCCATGGTGGACGGCGCCATCGTCATGATCGAGAACGGCCACAAGCACCTCGAGGCAGCAGGCCGGGCAGGAGTCAAGATCGATTCCCCGGCCCGCTGGCGGATCATGGGCGATGCCGCCCGGGAGGTGGGACCGGCGCTCTTTTTCTCTCTCCTCATCATCACGGTCTCCTTTCTGCCCATCTTCACCCTGCAGGCCCAGGAAGGACGCCTGTTCGCACCGCTTGCCTTCACCAAGACCTATGCCATGGCCGCCTCGGCCTTCCTGGCCATCACCCTGGTGCCGGTGATGATGGGGCTTTTCATCCGCGGCAGGATCATCCCCGAGGCAAGAAACCCGGTCAACCGGCTGCTGATCTTTGTCCACAGCCCCATCCTCCGCCTCCTGATCCGTGTGCGCTGGCTGGCGCTGCTTGGTGCCGTGGCCCTGGTGGCCGCCACCTGGTATCCTCTTTCCAGGCTGGGGTCCGAGTTCATGCCGCCCCTGGACGAAGGCGATATCCTCTACATGCCCTCCACCTTTCCAGGCATCTCCATCACCAAGGCCAGGGAGATCCTGCAGCAGACCGACAAGATCCTGAAGACCTTTCCCGAGGTCCAGTCCGTGTTCGGCAAGGTGGGCCGTGCCGAGACCGCAACCGATCCGGCGCCGCTCTCCATGGTGGAGACCACCATCCGGCTCAAGCCCAGGGACCAGTGGCCGGATCCTGACAAGACCACCAGCGAACTGATGCAGGAGATGGACAGGGAGCTGCGGTTCCCCGGCCTGGCCAATGCCTGGACCATGCCCATCAAGACCAGGATCGACATGCTCTCCACCGGCATCAAGACCCCCATCGGCATCAAGGTCAGCGGACCGGATCTCAACGTCCTGCAGCGGCTGTCCGAGGATATCGAGAACATCATGAAGACCCTGCCCGAGACCATCTCCGCCTATGGCGACCGGGCCGTGGGCGGCTATTACCTCGATATCCGGGTCAACCGCAGGGAGGCGGCACGGTACGGCCTGACGGTCGGCGATGTCCAGGACGTGATCATGTCGGCCATCGGCGGCATGAAGGTCTCCGAGACCATCGAGGGGCTGGAACGCTATCCGATCAATGTCCGCTATCCCCGTGACCTGCGGGATTCGCCGCAGAGCGTGGGCCGGGCCCTGGTACCGACCCCGGCCGGCAACCAGATCCCCCTCTCCCAGGTGGCCGATATCAGGCTTGCCCGGGGGGCGCCCGTGATCAAGAGCGAGAACGCACGGCCCAACGCCTGGATCTACGTGGACATCTCCAGCTCCGATATCGGCGGCTTTGTCGCCCGCGCCAAGGAAAAGGTGGCGCGCGAGCTGAAACTGCCTGCCGGCTACACCCTGTCCTGGTCGGGTCAGTTCGAGTACATGGAACGGGCCCGCGAGCGGCTGCGCCTGGTGGTGCCCCTGACCCTGATCATGATCTTCCTCCTGCTCTACTTCAACTTCCGCAACCTGGCCGAGCCGATCATCGTCATGCTCTCCATCCCTTTTGCTCTGGTGGGCGGCATCTGGCTGATCTGGTTTTCAGGCTTCAACCTGTCGGTGGCCATCGTGGTGGGATTCATTGCCCTGGCCGGGGTCTCGGCCGAGATCGGTGTCCTGGTCCTGACCTTCATCGATCATGAGCTGGCCAAGAAACGGCAGGAGGTCGGTAACCGGCGCCTTGGTCCGGCAGAGATCATGGAGGCCGTCCATACCGGCACCTCCGAACGTGTGCGGCCCATCGCCATGACCGCCACCGCCACCATTGCCGGCCTTCTGCCCATCATGTACGGCACCGGCACCGGTTCCCAGGTCATGCAGCGGATCGCCGCCCCCATGGTGGGGGGCATGGTCACCTCCACCATCCTCAGCCTGCTGGTGATTCCCATCATCTACGGCATGTATCTCCAGTTCAGGGAATATCTGGCCAGGAAGAAGGAGCAGTAAAACTCCACCAGGTCCCTGTCTCTTCCGGAGCCCGGCCGGCATGTCGCCCGTCGGGCTTTCTTGTTGCCGGGTATTCTTCACGGCCGGAGAATATTCTCCATCAGGGGGCTATCTGTGCACCCCATGCGGTCGTCTGCAGCGCGTGCAGATGGCGTGCTGCTGAACCTTGGCTGCATCGTTGCTGCTGCCGACCTCACCTCTGTCGTGAATCGAGACAACCGGCACCGTTTTCCTGGCCCCGGTGTCCTGTTTCTGGGCAGTCATGAAGCGCCATCCTGTGGGTTCCCATTGATTCTGTGATTTATCTCATGGTATTTCAAATGGATACCTCCTTGTGTCCCGGCGGGCTGCAAACTGGCATGAACTCTGTAATAAAGAAGGCAAAGACCACAATGTATTACAGGCACTATTTCAGCAAGGAGAAGATCATGAAAGCAGCAATGACCCGTGTCCGCGAGAAGACAGCACCCGGCGATGCCTCGGCAATGGATATCGCCATCCTGACCGGCCTGGCCACTGTGGGAGCGGGCGGCATCCTGATCGGCCTCTGGGCCATCGTTGCCCTGTTCGCCGGTATGGTTGCCAGTGGCGGTCCGTTGGCACTTCTGGCCGACTATGTCCGTGCAGTCACAGGTATGTAGGCCGGCATCAGCAGGAGGGGACGCCATGAACACCTTGTTTCAGTTCCATGAAGAGACCGTGCTGAGGCAGGAACATACGGAGGAACAGGAGGACGGCACGACCATCGGTGAAACCGTGGCTGTGCTGCTCCTGCTCTTCCTGGTCGTCACCGGCATCATCCTGGGCCTGTGGAGCGGAATCGCTCTCTACACCGGCGCCGTGGAGACCGGTGGTCCCATCGGCATCCTGGTGGACCTGGTCCGGAATTTTCTCTTCTGAAAGGATTTTTTTCGCGCGAGAACATGGACCATGGACCATGGTCCAAAATGCAGAGCAGTCGTAACAGCTTCAAGGAGACGACATGGAAACATTGACCATCGGCAAGCTGGCAAAACGGGCCGGTGTCTCCACGGACACGATCCGTTTTTACGAGCGCTGCGGCCTCATCGAGACCGCAGCGCGTAGTGCGTCGAACTATCGGCTTTATAACGAAGAGGATGCTCTTCGTCTGCGCTTTATCCGGCGTGCCAAATCCCTGGGGTTCACCCTGGCCGAGATCGGTGAACTGCTCCTTCTCAGCGGCGATTCCGCTGCCACCAAGGCGGACATCAAACAGCGGGCGATGAGGAAGATAGAGAAGATCAGGGCCCGGATAAGGGATCTCAACAGGATCCAGGCCGGCCTGGAGCAGCTGGTCGCACAATGCGACGGCCATGGACCGGTGGACGACTGTCCGATCCTGGAGGCCCTGGGCGGTGATCGCCCGCTGCACCATGGCCCCGACAGTCACTGAGAGCCGGCAGGCCACCGCCGGAGGCAATCCTGAAAGGTAACCATCCACCGCTGGTGGCAGTTACCTTGGAACAGGGGGACTTTTACCCCGAAAGACGCCTTCCGACCTCTGGTTACCGGATTACAAATAATCCTGATTCAAGGGAGGCTGCCATGACACACGCACATCAGCATCACGTCCACGCCACCACCACAGACCAGGGCAGGTATGTCGATCCTGTCTGCGGCATGAGTACCGATGACCCCACAGCTTTCCAGACCTGTGAAGACGGTGAAACAACCCGCTATTTCTGTTCGGATCACTGCCTGGCCAGGTTCCGCGAGAATCCCGCCGCCTTCATCGGACAGGATGACAGCGTCGCGGAAGAGGCAGCCGCACCATCCGGTCCGCTCTATACCTGCCCCATGCACCCGGAGATAGAGCGGTCCGGGCCGGGAACCTGCCCGAAATGCGGCATGGCCCTGGAGCCGGCAGGTCCGGTCGCGGCCGCCACCAGGACAGAGTACACCTGTCCCATGCATCCGGAGGTCGTCAGCGACCGGCCGGGCAACTGTCCAAAGTGCGGCATGGCCCTGGAGCCGAAAACCATTGTTGTGGATGATGGCGAAGAAAATCAGGAATACGGGGACATGCGAAGGAGGTTCATCTTCGGCGCCGTCCTCACCGTTCCCCTGGTCATCATCGCCATGCGGACCATGCTGCCGGGCGGGGGCCTGCTCGACGAGCTCGTGCCCGCCAGGATCCTGGCCTGGATCGAGCTCATTCTCGCAACGCCGGTGGTGCTCTGGGCCGGATGGCCTTTCTACGTCAGGGCCGTGGAATCGGTGCGCAACCTGAGTCTCAACATGTTCACCCTCATCGGCCTTGGCGTGTCGGTGGCCTATGTCTACAGCCTGGTGGCGGCCCTGTTGCCTTCCATCTTTCCTGCCACCATGCGGGGTCCGGATGGCTCGGTAGGGGTCTATTTCGAGGCAGCGGCCGTGATCGTCACCCTGATCCTGCTCGGTCAGGTCCTGGAACTGCGGGCGCGCAGTCAGACCGGTGCCGCCATCAAGGCCCTGCTGGGGCTGGCACCGAAGACGGCCCGCAAGATCAATGCCGATGGAACAGAGGAGGACATTGCCCTCGAGAACGTGCGCGTGGATGACATCCTGCGCGTCAGGCCCGGGGAAAAGGTCCCGGTGGACGGGGTTGTTGTCGACGGGAGCAGTGCGGTTGACGAATCCATGATCTCCGGTGAGCCCCTGCCGGTCAGGAAAGACACGGGTGACCGGGTGATCGGCGCCACCGTCAACACCACAGGCGCCCTCACCATCAGGGCGGAGAAGGTGGGCAGCGAGACCCTGCTGGCCAGGATCGTGCAGATGGTGGCCGAGGCCCAGCGTTCCAGGGCCCCGATCCAGAAGCTGGCTGACCAGGTGGCGGGCTGGTTTGTGCCGGTGGTCATCAGTATCGCCCTGCTTGCCTTCACGGTCTGGTTCTATTTCGGTCCTGAACCGCGACTGGCCCATGCCCTCATCGTCGCTGTGTCGGTACTGATCATCGCCTGTCCCTGTGCCCTCGGCCTGGCCACCCCCATGTCCATCATGGTAGCCACCGGCAAGGGCGCCACCATGGGCGTCCTGTTCAAGAATGCCGAGGCCATCGAGACCATGCGCCGGATCGACACCCTGCTGGTGGACAAGACCGGCACCCTGACCCTGGGCAAGCCGAAGCTGACCGGCATGGTCCCGGCAGACGGTATGGACGAAGAACGGCTGCTGCGCATGGCGGCAAGCCTGGAGAAGACCAGTGAACATCCCCTGGCCGCGGCCATTGTCCATGGCGCCGGACAACAGGGGGTTGAACTGACCGAGCCGCAGGAGTTCACCTCGATCACCGGCAAGGGAGTCAGGGGAACGGTTGACGGCCGCGAGGTCTTGCTCGGTAACCTGCATCTCATGGAGGATGCAGGTGTTGATACCCGTATTCTTGCCGAGCGGGCCGAAGAGATGCGGCGCCAGGGCAAGACCGTGATGTTTGTTGCCGTGGACGGCGCCATTGCCGGACTGGTCGCTGTCTCCGATCCCATCAAGGAGACCACTCCGGACGCCATCCGTGCCCTGCACCGGGAGGGAATGCGGGTGGTGATGGTCACCGGCGACAACCGGGCCACGGCCGAGGCCGTGGCAGCGCAGCTGGACATCGACGAGGTCGTGGCCGGGGTCCTGCCGGATGAAAAGGCAAAAGTAGTGAAAAAATACCAGGATGCAGGTAGAATGGTGGCAATGGCAGGGGACGGCATCAACGATGCCCCCGCCCTGGCCCAGGCCCACGTGGGAATTGCCATGGGCACGGGCACCGATGTTGCCATGGAATCTGCCGGCGTGACACTGGTCAAGGGGGATCTGACCGGCATTGTCCGGGCCCGGAAACTCTCACGGGCCACCATGGCCAATATCCGGCAGAACCTGTTCTTCGCCTTTGTCTACAACTCGCTGGGCGTGCCCGTGGCGGCCGGAGTGCTCTATCCCTTCTTCGGTATCCTGCTCAGTCCGATCATCGCGGCGGCCGCCATGAGCCTGAGTTCCGTCTCCGTAGTGGTCAATGCCCTGCGGCTGCGGACGGCTCGCATCGATTGAGGAGATGGCAGCCAGATCCTCACTGCCGGACCGGTAGCATCGACGGTCCGGTGCAATCCCCACGACAGGAAACCGGCCATCATGCACAATACCTATCTCTCGGCAGACGAGCCCGCCCGGCAGGATTCCTGTCAGAATCTCCGCCAACTGCTGCTCACCTTTCATGACGTCACCAAGCTGATCAACTCCGAGCTGGACAAGGAACAGCTCATCCATACCATCCTCGCCATGGTGACCAGGGTGATGGGCGCGGACAATGCGCTGCTCCTCCACAACAATGGTGCCCCGGGCCGGATGCAGGAGATCTCCACCATCGGCACCTGGCCCCTGGATGTCAACCTCTTCTCCAGCATCGGGCTTGAGCATGCCGCCCACTGCCTGGTGCAGCATGAGGGGTTTATCCGCCCGCAGGAGCTGCTGCCCGCGGATGTCTACCAGGCCCTGACAGCCGGGGAGCAGCAGTTTCTCCAGACCGTTCTCAGCGCCCCCATGGAAACCAAGGGCCGGGTGACCGGCATGATCTTCATCGCCGCTCCGCAGCGGCAGTACGAGAAGATCGAACTGGAGGTCTTCTGTGCCCTTGCCAGCCAGGCGGCCATCGCCCTGGAGAATGCCGCCCTCCATGAGCGGCTGCGGCAGAAGCTGGTCATGACCAGGGAGGAGCTGCGCCATACCCAGGCCGAGCTGATCCGTTCCGAGAAGATCGCTTCCATTGTCGAAATGGCCATGGGCGTGGCCCACAGCATCCGCAACCCGGTGATGAGCATGGGTGGCCTGGCCAGGCAACTGGCCCGGGAGCTCCGGGGAGATCCCGGGGTGGAGAAAAAACTGGCCTATATCATCCAGGGGACGGACCGCCTGGAAAAGATCGTGGGGGAATTCGCCAAATTCGCCAGCCAGGACAGCTTTTCTCCTGTACGTGGCGACATCATCGGCCTGGCCGCACAGGCGCTGCGTCATGCTGCCGGACAGGAGCGGGCCGCCGGGGTGGAGTTCAGCCTGGAACCGGACAAGGGGGAAATGCCCTGCCGGCACGATCCGCTCCTCCTGCGCAGGGTCTTTGACGAGGTGATCGCCAACAGCCTTGATGTCCTTGGCGGCAGTGGCCGGATCAGCATACGCCTCCGGCCCGAGGGACAGTTCGTGCGCATCGACATCAGTGATACCGGGCCCGGCATACCCGAGGACCAGCTCGGCCTGATCTTTGATCCCTTCTACACGACCAGGACCCGTTCCACAGGTCTTGGCCTTACCTATGTACACCGGATCATAGAGCGGCACGACGGTACCATCGAGGTGACCTCTGTTCCGGATCAGGGCACCACGTTCACCATCCGGATTCCCGGGGCCAGCCGGTCAGGGGAGGGGTGATGTATATCTATTGCTAATTCACCGGGGTTGCCGATGGCGATGAACTGTTCTCTCTGCTGACACCACTCCATGTTGCGAGACGATCCCTACAGGCGCGGCATCATCGTATTTCTGATTGTCGTGATCAGCCTGGCCCATTATCTGACCGGGGACGATCTGGTGTACCTGCATGTCATCTACCGGGAGATGTATTTCCTGCCCGTGGTCCTGGCCGGATTCTGGTTCGGTCTGCGCGGCGGCCTGGTGGCTTCCCTGGCGGTGACCGCCGCCTACCTGCCCTTTGTTTTCCAGCGCGCCGACCGCTTCACCGGCCATGAATTCGGCAACCTGCTGGAGATCATGCTCTATTTCGCGGTGGGACTCCTGGTCGGCTGGATGCGGGACCGTGAAAAGCGCCGTCAGGAGCAGCAGCGACGCATGGAATCCCTGGCGGCCATGGGCAAGGGGATCTCCTGCATCGCCCATGACATGAAGACCCCCCTCACCGCCATCGGCGGCTTTGCACGTCAGCTCCGACGCAGAACAGCAGCAAACGATCCGGACAGCTTGAAGAAACTGGACATCATCATCGGCCAGACCGACCGTCTCGAGCTGCTGATCATGGACATGCTGGCCTTTGCCCGCCCCCTGCGGCTCCACTGCAGTCGCGCTGACCTCAACGACCTGGTGCGGCAGACAGTGGAGGTGGCGGCAGGGGCGGCCCGAATCAAAGGGGTCCGGCTCGATCCTGATCTGGACCGGCGTTTGCCTGAGGTCTCCTTTGATGCCAACCGGCTGCAGCAGGCCCTCCTCAACCTGATCGGCAACGGCGTGGATGCCTCACCCGCTGACGGCAGGGTGGTGATCCGCACCAGACTGGCAGCCGAAGAGGACATGGTGGTGGTCGAGGTCCTGGATCGGGGCAGGGGAGTGCCCGAAGAGGAGATGGCCAGGATCTGCACCCCCTTCATGACCACCAAGAAGGATGGCACCGGCCTGGGACTGGCCATTGTCCGCAAGATCGTCGAGGCCCATGAAGGAACACTCCGATTCCGGAGGAGGAACGGGGGCGGTATGGCCTTTGCGCTGATCCTGCCGTGGCGGCCAGAGGGCAGGGGCCAGGTTTCAGGTGCCAGGTGCCAGGTGCCAGGGGTCAGGGGCCAGGTTTCAGGTGCCAGGGGATAGGGGGGTCAGGAGAGAGGCTGGTTGCCGATGGCGGTGAACTGTTCCATCGAAAGAGCGTGCCAACTGTGAAGGAGAGACGACGATGACTGGTTCCACCCTGCTGCGGCTGGGCTTTTTCTTCACCATCCTGGCCATGGTCGCGGCCTGGGAGCTTCTCCGGCCCCGCCGCCCCCTGACCGTGAACAAGGCCGGACGCTGGTGCAACAACTTCGGTATCATTCTGCTTGACTCGGTCCTGGTCGGGCTCCTCTTTCCCGTGGCCGCCACCGGTGTGGCTGCCGCGGCCACAGGTGGCAACTGGGGCCTGATCCCCTATCTGCGGCTGTCCGGCATTGCGGCGGTGGCCGTCTCGGTCATCGTCCTCGACCTGGTCATCTACCTGCAGCACCTGATGTTTCATGCCGTGCCGCTGCTCTGGCGCCTGCACATGGTGCATCACGCCGACCTGGATATCGATGTCTCCACCGGCCTCCGTTTTCACCCGGTGGAGATCCTGCTCTCCATGCTGATCAAGATGGCGACCGTGGCGGCGCTCGGTCCGCCCGTGATTGCGGTTCTCCTGTTCGAGATCACCCTCAACGGCACGGCCATGTTCAACCACGGCAATATCCTCCTGCCACGATCAGTGGACCGTTTCCTGCGCCTGCTCGTGGTCACGCCCGACATGCACCGGGTCCACCATTCGGTGCTCATCCGCGAGACCAATTCCAACTTTGGCTTTAATTTTCCCTGGTGGGACCGTCTGTTCGGGACCTACCGGGCCCAGCCCGCGGCCGGCCATCCGGGCATGACCATCGGTCTCTCCCACTACCGGCGGCCGGAACGCCTTACCCTGCCGCGCCTTCTCCTGCTGCCGGTAACCGGAGATCCCGGCAGGTATTCCCTCGACTCCATTGGCGGCGATCCGTCGCTGCTGGCCCGGGGAGGGCAACAGGACGATGCGGACCGAGGGTAAGCGGTCTCAGGTGCTGCAGGTTCGCACGGTCGCTCCTGGCCGCTATAGCCTACTATGCGGGCAGGAGCGACCGTACGAAAATGCGGTACCTGTGACCGCTTACAAAAACGAGGTTGATAAATCGTGACCTTGTATACCCTGTGATCAGTTACGACCGAGGTGGGGCGGACGACTCCTGATCCGTGCCGGTGTCCCGGAAATGGACAGGGGCTCCCCGCTGCGGCCAGGGATGTCCTGATCCTGGACAGAGTTGCCAGGGATCTGCCGGGGTTGCTGTTCTTCTTTTACGATATTGCGGCAGGTTGCGGCACGCTGTTGTTTTTGGCATGGACTGGCACGATTCGTGGAATTCTCTGGATACAGACAACCACTCTTCAGGTAGTTGCTGATTGCAGTGAACTATTACAGGAACAGAACAAGCGGAGACCTGACCATGAAAACCCAGCCCCAGCAGTATGATATGAAAAAGGTATCAGTGATCATCTTCCTGGTCCTCGCCATCAGCGGCCTGCACCTCTTCATGACCGAAGAGTATGTGACCGCACACGTGGTGGCCCGCGAGCTCTATTTTCTGCCCATAATCCTCGCCACCTTCTGGTTCGGCCTGTACGAAGGCGTGCTCACCTCGGTGGCCATCACGGTCTTCTATCTGCCCTTTTCCTTCCTCAACTGGGACGGTTTCGTGCCCGGCGACGTGGACAGGATCCTTGAGGTGGCCCTGTTTAATATCGTGGCCGTTGTTCTCGGTATCCTGCGCGACAGGGAAAAGGCCCGGGAAAAGGAGAAGAGGGAGGCCATCGCCGCCCTGGCCGCCACCGTGGCCCACGAGATGAACACGCCGCTCTTTGTCGCCCTGGGCACCCTGGATCTGATGCAGGACGAGGTCGATGCCGACTCGGAGCTGGGCGAGGATATGAAGCGGGTCATCGACAACCTGAAGACCATGAAAGAGCTTGTCCGGGAGATAGGTGCCATCGAGGATATCGTCACCCGGGACTATGATGGAACATCCAGTATCGTCGATCTGAAGAAATCGGCCAGTGTCAACAACAAACGCTTTGATGCCAAGGCCATGTTCTGCGAGATACCCGCTGCCTGAGCAGCCTCTTTCGGCCCTGTCCCCTCATCCTCTCCCCGGCCGCACCGTTTTTTGACACTGGTGCGGCCTTTTTGATCAGGAGACAGGAATTTCCGGGCCGCAGCATGGGCAACAGAATTGTACTTGCAGAATCCGCTGCAGGTGGTATTATCTGAACAGATGTGCAGATAATAAAACATGCCCGTCCATGGCAGACCGGCCATAACAGTTGGCAATGGTGCGCCGTCACTGGCAACAACCGTACATATCGCAAGAAATTGTAACAGTTCACCGCTTTCGCACACCATGAAAAAGATCCCTGAAGACCGGTGCGCATGCCGCTGTATCCACCAGGATCGTATTGATCGCGCCCTGGCGTCGTCTCTGGCCGAGAGCGAGAACAGTGCCATGGCGCAACTGTTCAAGGCCATGGGGGATCCCAACCGGTTGCGCATCCTGCGGGCCCTGCAGGAGGACGAGATGTGTGTCTGCGACCTGGCCCGATTTCTCGGAATCAGTGAGTCGGCGGTGAGCCATCAGTTGCGTCTCCTCCGTCAGCTCCATCTTGTCGTCAACCGACGCCAGGGACCGGTCCTCTACTATCGGCTCAGCGACGACCATGTTCACCGGCTCATGGAGCTGGCCCTGGAACATATACGGGAGTAATCATGACCATCATCACCTTCCTGACCGATGTCCTGGCCGAATCCTGGCAGCTTCTGCAGGACGCCTCACTCTATATCCTCTTCGGCCTGCTGGTCGGCGGCCTGCTCAAGGTTTTCATGTCGCCGGCCTACATTGCCAGTCATCTCGGCAGCGGCCGGTTCAGTTCGGTCTTCAAGGCGGCCCTGTTCGGCATACCTATTCCGCTCTGTTCCTGCGGTGTACTGCCGGCAGCGGCCTCGCTCAAGAAACAGGGCGCCAACAATGGCGCCACCACTGCCTTTCTCATCTCCACACCGGAGTCGGGCGTGGATTCCATCTCCATCACCTGGGCCCTGCTTGACCCGATCATGACCATTGCCCGGCCGGTGGCCGCCTTTGTTTCCGCCTTTGTGGCCGGGGTGGGGGAGAATTTCCTCCACCCGCCCGAAGCCGCGGACAGGGTGCAGCCCGACCTGCGCTGTCCCATCGACAACTGCTGCGACGGTGCGGACTGTCCTCCCGAGGTGCACCGGCACCACCATTCCATGACCGAAAAGCTGTTTGCCGGGGTCCGTTTCGCGGTCACCGATATCTGGGCCGACCTGGCGGGCTGGTTCTTTGTCGGTATTCTCCTTGCCGGGGTCATCACCGTCCTGGTGCCCGACGACATGATCTCGCACTACCTGGGGGGCGGCATCGGTTCCATGCTGCTGATGCTCGCCTTCGGCATTCCCCTCTACATCTGCGCCACCGCCTCCACCCCCATTGCCGCCGCCCTGATCCTCAAGGGGGTCAGCCCTGGCACGGCCCTGGTCTTCCTCCTGGTGGGCCCGGCGACCAATGTCACCTCGCTCTCCGTGCTGCTGGGGATCCTGGGCAGGAGCGCCACCGGGCTCTATCTTGCCTCCATCGCCGTGGTCAGTGTGATCTGCGGCCTGATCGTCGATGTGATCTACCTGGGTCTTGGTATCTCGGCCACCGCTGTTGTCGGCCAGGCCGCCGAGGTCCTGCCTGCCTGGCTGATGCTGGGTGCGACCATTGTTCTCCTGCTGCTCTCGGTACAGCCGCTGGCCGCCATTGTCAGGAAAAGGTTTGCCGGCGAGGGCTGCGGATGTTCCTCGGGTTCCTGCGCATCCGGCCACGAACATCATGGCCGTCACCAGGATCACCATCACGACACCTGCGGCTGTGGCAGCGAACATCCTGTGCCCCTGCAGCCGTTGTCGGACCTCGGCAAAAAGAGCGAAAAATGACCATCAGTCCTTCAGCTTCCGGCCAGCTCCGCTTCCTGCCTGTGGCCAGGCCGGGGGCAGGAGAGGTCACTTTTCGGCTGCCCTCGCCGGACCAGCCTTTTGTCCGCGGCACCCTGACCACTCCGGTGGGCAAGGTGCCACAGGTCCGTGCCGGGCTGAATTTGCGCGACCGGCTGGGAAGCTGGCTGGCGCGCTGGAATATCGGCCGCATGCATTTCACTGTCGAGCCCGGCCTTTATGCCCTGGGCCGGCCCGATGAGCACAGCCCGGTCCTGGTGAGCGCCAACTACAAGATGAGCTTCGATGTTCTGCGCAGTGCCCTGCCGGGCCGCGATCTGTGGATACTGGTCCTGGATACAAAGGGGATCAATGTCTGGTGCGCGGCCGGCAAGGGGACCTTCGGCACCCTGGAACTGCTGGACCGGATCCAGGCCTCCAGGCTGGAGGAGGTGGTCAGCCACCGGCGCCTGATCGTGCCCCAGCTCGGGGCTCCCGGCCTGGCGGCACACGAAATCCGACGCCATTCCGGCTTCAGGGTGATCTACGGTCCGGTCATGGCCTCGGATCTGCCCCGTTTCCTGGACAACGGTTGCAGGGCAGAACCGGGGATGCGGGTCAAAGATTTTCCACTGTCTGAACGGCTGGTTCTGGTCCCGGTGGAAGTGATGCAGGCCCTCAGGGTCGGGTTGCCCCTCATCCTTGTCCTGCTGGCTGTCTCCGGACTGGCACGGAATCTTGCCTATGGTCGCGCCGTGGAGGTGCATGGCCTGCCCATGGCCCTGGCCGTGCTGGCCGGCATCCTGGCAGGGACCGTGATGACGCCCCTGCTGCTGCCCTGGATTCCCGGCCGCTTCTTCAGCGGCAAGGGCGTGTTGACAGGTCTGGTCTGTTTTGCCGGTATCTTCGGTTTCCTTCGGCACCGGTGGCCGGAACAGGGACTGATGGAAAGCATGGCCCTGCTGCTGGTCACCCTGACCATCGCCTCCTGGTTCGCCATGGCCTTCACCGGAGCCACGACCTACACTTCACCCGGTGGCGTCCGCAGGGAGATGCTGCGGGCCATTCCACTGCAGGCCGCGGCCCTGATCATCGGCCTCGGCCTGTGGCTGACGGCGCTTTTTTCGTAACCTGATAGGCCGACGCCATGGACAACCACCTGAAAAGACAGATACTTTTACTATTTTTCAAGGAGGATGACTCACCAGATGTCTGAGCTGACGTATCTTGAAGATGTGGTCAGTCTGGCCTATGACCGCAACCGCTGTATCGGCTGTGGCATGTGCGTGACCGTCTGTCCGCACCAGGTGTTTGCGCTGCAGCGGGGCAGGGCTGACATGGTGGCCAGGAACCACTGCATGGAATGCGGCGCCTGCATGCGCAACTGCCCGGCCGGCGCCATCACGGTCGAAGCCGGCGAGGGCTGCGTCCGGGGGGTGATCAACGAGCTGCTCGGCATCGAGGGTCCCTGCTGCTGAACCCGTTGCCCTCTTTCCTGCCTCCTTTGTCACCGTTCACCGCTTTCGGCAGCTGCCTTGAAATATCTGCGCCTTTTGTGATGGCGTCGCAAAAAGTCCGATCTGCTGCGTTGTAGCGGGTACGGCCAATGCTCGACGTACTCCATGTACCCCTCCGCCTGGCCGACACCGCTACGCCTTGTATATCGAACTTTTCTGCTGAGCCATCTTTAGAGTGTGACGGACTTTTTACGGGTCCATCTTTTGTAGAGGATTTGTGCAGGCGTGCCTGGCCGCGGGTAAGCGACCGCGGGGAGACTCCGATAGCCTACCTGTGCGGGCAGGCACGACCGTGCAAAGAGGTAAGTGAAGACTCCGTGCGGCTCCTGTGAGCGCTTACTGTGAGGGGTTAGCTGCCGTTCCTCCTGGCCTGGCCATCACCGCTGGACTGTTTCGGCGCTGCCGCATCCTCATGGAGCACGATATTGAGGCTCTTGAGAATGATATAGGCAGTCCGCAACTGGTTGTCCCGGGCAAGCCGCTCACGGATTTTTTTTGTTTTTCCCGCTGACTCCGCATTCCCGGTGCCCTTACCGCCATTCTTCACCGCATTGTCACCATCATTACGGAAATGGTGGGGAAGATCCTTTTCCCGGATCGACCACTGCCTGGCTGTTTTCTCCGTTGCTGCCGGTTCCCGGAACGGCACCACGACATCCGGCCGGATACCGGTCTCCTGGATGGACCTGCCGCTGGGCGTGTAGTAGCGGGCAGTGGTGAGACGGATACCGGCACCGTTGGGCATGGGGATAATGGTCTGCACCGAGCCCTTGCCAAAGGTCTCGGTGCCGATGATGATCGCCCGCCGATGATCCTGAAGGGCACCGGCCACGATCTCCGAGGCGCTGGCCGAACCGCCGTTGACAAGGACCACCATGGGAAAATGATACTTCCTGTTGCCTTTGTGTGCCTTAAAGCTCATGTTCTGTTCCGGATCGCGGCCCCGGGTGGAGACGATGATACCCTTGTCGATAAAGACGTCCGCCACCTTGACCGCCTGGTCCAGCAGGCCGCCGGGATTATCGCGCAGGTCAAGGAGCAGACCCTTAACCGGATGTTTTTTCCCTGCCCTGCGCAGTGCCCTGATAAAATCGCGGGTGGTATTGGCCTGAAAGTTGGTGATCCGGGCATAGAGCAGACCCGGCTCAAGCGGCATGGTCCGTACAGAGTGGAGCGGGATGACGTCACGGACAAGGACAAAATCCCTGGGCTCGGGCCATCCTTGGCGGTGAATGGTAAGAGTGACCTTGGTCCCCTTTTTGCCCCGCAGTTTCTTTACCGCATCCATGAGGGTCATGGATTTGGTCAATTCGCCATTGATGCGGATGATCTGGTCACCGGCCTGGATGCCGGCCGCAAATGCCGGCGTGCCCTCGATGGGCGAGACCGCTGTCAGCACGCCGTCGCGGATGGTGATCTCGATACCGATGCCGCTGAAACTGCCCTTGGTTTCCTCCTGCAGTTCCTTGAAGTCCTCGGGCGGCATGTAGGCCGAATGGGGATCGAGTGAGGTGAGCATGCCGTTGATGGCACCGATGATCACCTTCCGGGTATCGATCTCGTCGACATAGTGCTGCTGCAGAAGCGTCAGCACATTGGCAAAGGTCTCCAGGTTGCGGTAGATCGTCTGCTGCTGTTGTTCACTGCTGTCTGCGGCAGTTTTCTCAGCCCGCACCGGGATGGTGGAGAGAACCAGGAGAAGAGAACAGAGAAAGATAAGCTGTTTCATGGCAGGATTCTCGGCGCTGAAATCAGGAGACAGGGGGCAGGCACCAGGTACCAGGTGACAGGGCAGTCTCCTGCCTGTGGCCTGATGGTATCTGTCTGATTTTCAATGTTTTCATAGTGTATTTTGGCTGCGACAAAAAAATCATGGTCCGGCCAGGCCGGGTTTACGCGAAGACAGCAACTCACTCCTGTTCCCCTTCCGGTCCGGTGGCCGGTGCAGAGGCAGGCCGGCTGTAGGCCCCGGGCACCAGCCACTTGAGCGGATCCAGGGATTTTGCCCCATGCCGGATCTCGAAATAGATGCCCGGATCGAACAGGGTGGCGATATCTCCGGTCATGCCGATCACTTCACCGGCTTCGACCTGCTCACCCTCATCTTTGAGCCGTTTTTCCAGCCTGGCCGTGATGGTGAAGTACTGGAGGCCATGGTCGATGATGATCATGTTGCCATAGCCCCGCATGTAACCGGAAAAAAGTATTCTGCCGGGATAGATTGCCCGTACAGGAGTTTGGTCAGGAGCATCAATGATGATACCGTTGGTCAGGGCGGTGTTGCCGTCCTTGCGGCCGAACCCGCGCACCAGCCTTCCCTGTACCGGCGGCATCAGTCGGCCCCGGTTGAGGAGAAAACCGCGCTGCCGGCTCTTCTCCTTTCTTCTCAGGGTGGTCAGGGTGCTGGCCAGTTCGGTCTCTGCCTTCCGCATCTCCCGGACCGCCAGTGTGTAGAGGCCCTTTCTGGTCCTGATGCGCTGCAGCAGTTCCTCCTTATCCCGCCGGGCCGCGGCCAGCTTCTCCTTTTCTTCATCGGCCTGGCGGATGAAATCCTCAAGTACGGATTTTTCAAGCTCCTGGGCGGCCATGGCCCTGTGCAGCCGGGCGATGGCGGTACGGTAGGAATCGATGGTGGCCCGGTCATGCTTGAGCAGGAGCCGGAAGGAGTCATCGAACAGGACCAGCTCAGGCAGGCTGTGCCGGGAGAAGACAACATTGAGAAACCCTGTGGGGCCCATGAGGTAGAATGCCCTGAGCCGTGTCTGCAGGTGAAGGCGGACCTTTTCCTCCTCTGCCCGCACCTGGTCGAGAACCCTGGTCTTTTTCGCCAGGATCTCTTCCTGGACCTGCAACCGCTCCTGCAGGGCATGGATCTTTTCTTTTTCCTCCGCGATTCTATGGTCGATCCCCTGGATTTCGTCAAGCAGGGAGAGCTCCCGGGCGCCGCTGCGCCGGATCTTCTCCTGGTGGCTGCGGATCTCGCTGCGCAGCCTGCCGATGGAGATCCGGTACCGGCTATAGGGTTGTTCCCCTTCAGGTGGCTGTGTCGCGGCGACAGCGGTCAGGCCACAGATGAGGAGCAGAAACAGCGGGAGTGGTGAAAACCTGGCCGGGTTCATAGTCTTGTGATACGCCTGGTGGAAAAGAAACTGCCGCCGGCGCAGAGGAGGGTGGCCGCTGTGATGATGGTCAGCACCACCGGTATCGGAAAAAAGGTGAACGGGAACAGGTTGAGCACCGCCGTACCGGCAAAACGCAGCCTGAACCAGTCAAAGAAGACATAGAGAGCAGCCAGGCCGCAGATTGACCCCACCAGTCCCTGCAGGGCGCCTTCCAGAAAGAAGGGCGCCCGGATATACTGGTTGGAGGCCCCGAGCAGCCGCAGCAGCTCCAGTTCGCGCTCACGGGAACAGAGGGTCAGTCGGATGGTATGGGCGACCATGAAGGTGGTGGTCAGGAGGAGCAGCAGGCCGGAGAGGATGACCACCACCCGCATCAGCTTGACAAAGGAGTAGAAACGGTCGATCCATTCCCTGCCATACTGGACTTTGAGCACGCCGGGCAGGGTCTGCAGGTAGTCGGAAAACCGCTTGATCCTGGTCAGGGTGGCCAGAGAACGGATGGGATAGACCTCGATGGACGGAGGCAGGAAGTTCCTGGGCATGCCCTCGAGCACATCCTGGTCATGGCCGAGCTGCTTGCGGAACCGTTCATAGGCCTGGCGGGAAGAGACGAACTCTATCCTTTCCACCCGGTCGAACTTGAGGATCTTGCGGCGATATTCATCCTGCAGGGGTTTGCCCGGCTCCTCGTCCAGGTAGACGATGAGCCGCAGGTTGTCTCCCATGTGCCTTCCTGCGTTGATCATATTGATATAGATGAGGAAGAAGAAGGAGAAGATCAGCACCGACAGGGTGATGGTCAGCAGGGTCAGGGCCTGGGAACTCCAGGTCCGGCGCAGGTTGCGCAGGGTCTGGCCGATGATGGCGCGCAGGAAGTTCACTGGTCTGCCTCCTCGCTCTGCAGAGATGCATCCCCGGAGCCTGTGTCCTCCCCGTCCTCCGGTGCCAGCAGTCGTCCGTCCCGCAGTTCGACCACCCTGTGGCCACCATCATCAAAGAGCTCCCGGTCGTGGGTGGCAATGATGAGAGTGGCGCCCTGCTCCTCATGCTCACGAAAGAGTTCCATCACCAGGGTGCTGGTCTCCCGGTCCAGGTTGCCGGTGGGCTCGTCGGCCAGGACCAGGTCCGGTCTGTTGGCCAGGGCGCGGGCAATGGCGATGCGCTGCTGTTCGCCACGCGATAGCTCGCCGGCCGGCGTGTGGTACTTGTCGGACAGGCGCAGTCTTTCCAGCAGTTCCCTGGTCCGTTTGCGGATAAAGGATGGTTTCCTGTAGGCCACCTCCATGGCCAGGGCGATATTTTGCGCCACAGTATGGCGGGGCAGCAGCCGGAAGTCCTGGTAGGCCATGCCGATCCTGCGCCTGAGCTGCTGCAGACCGCTGCCGGAGATCCGCTCCAGGTCCTGGCCGGCCACCTCCACCAGTCCCTTGTCCGGGACCTCGCTCCGGCAGAGCAGCCGCAGGAGGGTGGTTTTGCCGGCGCCGCTTTTGCCGGTGAGAAAAAGCATCTCGCCGCTGCGCACACTTAAAGAGACATCCTGCAGGGCGTGGACACTGGGCGGATAGGTCTTGCTGACCTTGATCAGCTCCACCATGACCCGGGGGCTGTTTGCTGTCATCGCATGGTTTCCTGCTGAAGTGAAGACGGGAGATTGCTCAGGCAAAGATGGTGTCAAAGATGGCCGTGGACTGCCGGACCACCGGGCTTTCCTCCGGCAGGCGGAGATAGGATTCACCCCGCAGTTCCTGGTTGACCAGTTCGTCACTGGCCGGGATGATACCGGCCAGGGGCAGGTCGGCCTCGCGCACCGCGGCATCGATCTTCTCCTGCAGGGCCGGGGGGACGGGGTCGGGCGCACGGTTGACGATCAGCCAGCGCTTTCTGACCTCGAGCTGCAGCGGGCCGGTGATGTCGGCGATGCGGCGCGCCGTGAGGATGCCCCGGGCCGAGGGATCGGAGACGATGAGCAGGTGGTCGATGGAGCGCAGGTTCATCCTGCTCAGGTGCTCCATGCCGGCCTCGTTGTCAACGATGATGAACCGGTAGTTTTCCGCCAGTTTGTCCATGGTCATGGCCAGGTACTGGTTGGCGGCGCAGTAGCAGCCCGGTCCGTCGGGCTGGCCCATGACCATCAGGTCAAAGCCCGACTCCTCCACCAGGGCCTGGTGGATCTTCATCTCCATGAACTGGTCACGGGTCATGCCCGGCGGGATCTCTCCCTTGATCTGCCGGCGGATCTCGCCGAGGGTGGTATGGACATCGAGATCGAGGAGTTCGTTGAGATTGGCGTTGGCGTCGGCATCGACGGCCAGGACCGGGGTCATGCCCCGGGTTGTCAGGTATCTGATGAGCAGGGCGGAGAGGGTGGTCTTGCCGGTGCCGCCCTTGCCGGCCATGGCGATTACTTTGGTCATGATGCACTATCCCGGATGTGATGAATGAAGGTTGAGGAACCAGGGAAATATATATCAAAAACAGCCTGTCTCCAAGTCAAACGGTGACCTGAAGGCAAATAAGGGAAATTCTGCTCCTCTCAGAGCTCTTTTTTCCGTATACGCCATGTTTTCACTGGACGAGTGTCGCCTTGTGCCTTACCTTTTGTGCCACCTGTCGTGATCTTTTACCGCCAACCTTCGAATTTGACACATCACCGGGAGCGTCCATGCATTTTCAGGCCGCCATATTCGACCTCGACGGAACCCTGCTCGACACCCTGGACGACCTGGCAGACTCGGGCAATCGGGTCCTTCGCTCCCTGGGGCTGCCGGAACATCCGCGGGACAGCTACCGATACTTTGTCGGCGAGGGCCTGGTGCGGCTGATCGAGCGGATCCTGCCGTCGCAGAGCCGTGATCAGGTCACGGTGGCCCGTGCCGTGGAGGCCTTTCGCGACGATTATGGCCGTAACTGGAAGAACCGGTCCGGGATGTATGACGGCATTGCGGCCATGCTCGAGGGCCTGGCCGGGGCAGGTCTGCGCCTGTCCATTCTGTCCAACAAACCCCATGAATTCACCCTGGCCTGCGTACGCGATTTGCTGCCCGGTTACCCGTTCGAACCAGTCTTCGGCCAGCGGCCCGGGGTTCCGGGCAAACCCGATCCTGCCGCGGCCCTCGAGATCGCAGCCATCCTCGGGTTCCCGCCGGCGGAAATCCTCTACCTGGGCGATACGGCCACCGACATGGAGACCGCGGTCCGGGCCGGGATGTTTGCCGTCGGCGCCCTGTGGGGTTTCAGGGACAGGGAGGAGCTTGAACGAAGCGGTGCCCGCGTCGTGGCCGACAGGCCGGAAGATGTTCTGCAACTGGTCCGGGCCGGCGGCGCAACCGCCTGGTAAGAGTGCCGCTGGTTGCAGGTACTTGCCACTGGAACGTACCCCCTCACGGGATGGCTAACCATCGCTTTGTCCGACCACAATGATCCCAGTCAGCACACTCCTCGCCTACGGCGGTCCGCCGGTCATCGGCGCCTTTATCGGCTACCTGACCAACAAGATCGCCATCCGCATGCTCTTCCGGCCGCTCAGGCCGTGGTACGTCTTCGGTGTCCGTGTTCCCATGACCCCGGGGGTCATCCCGTCCCGGCGCGCGCTGCTGGCCGAGAACATCGGCGAGATGGTGGGCAGCCACCTCCTGACCTCCCGGGATATCGGCGCGGCCCTGTCCGAGGAGCCGTTCCAGGAACACCTCCACGGGATCGTCGATACCCGGGTGCGGGAGATCCTGAGCCGGGACTACGGCCCGGTGATCACCATGCTGCCGCGTCGTTTCCAGGCCTATTTCAAGATCGGGGTACGGACGGTCAAGTACCGGCTGCGGGAAGGGGTGCATCGCTATATTGCCAGCAGAGACTTTGAGCAGGCCGTATCGGCCCTGGTCACGGACCAGCTCGGGAGCATGGGCCATCACCGGCTCAACGAGCTGGTCTCTGTGGAGGACCGGCAGGAGGTCTACAGCTTCATCGACCGGCTGATCATGGATCTGCTCCATGGTCCGGGTGCCGAAAAATGGCTCACCGCCTATCTGGCCCGACGTTTCGATCAGGCGGCGCAGGAGGGCCGTACCCTGGCCGATCATCTGCCGGAACCCTTCATCGGGTTCATCATCGCCTCCATCGAGCAGCAGTCGCCGCGCATCCTGAAAAAGCTCTCGGCCATGCTCTCCGAGCCGGCGGTGCGGGAACGGATCATCCACGCGGTCCGGGACGGGGTCAATCATTTTCTGGACAGCCTCGGTCCGGTGGGGGCCATGGCCCGCGGTTTTCTGGATATGGAGACCATGGAGGCCAGGATCCGTGACTATCTGCTCGACAAGGAAGACGAGATCATCGGCTGGCTGCAGGAACCCGAGCTCCAGGAACGGCTGGCCGTGGTCCTGGTCGAACAGGCCGAGCGCTTCCTCCATACACCCCTGGCCCGGTTCCGGGCCAGGGTGGACGACGACCAGTACCGGATGATCTGCCGGCAGGCGGCGATACAGATCCTCGGCGTCCTGCGCTCCCGGGGTGTTGCCGAGACCCTTTCCACCATGATCCGCAACAGCATGGAGGAGATGCTCGACCACGGGGAACGGGAGCTGGCCGACATTGCCGCGCAACTCTTTCCCGGCCGGGACGGCCACCGGCTCCACGACTTCATCACCAGCGAGGCTGTGGCCCTGGTCCGCTCCCGCAAGGTGGTCCGTCTCCTGGACCGGATGGTCAATACCATGGTGGACTCCCTGGTCAACCGTCCGGTGGGCGTGCTCCACCGGCTCATGCCGGCGGGAATCCGCACGGGCATCACCGATTACATCGTTCTCACCGCCAACCGGATGCTGCTCAAGGAGGTGCCCGGCCTGGTGGAATCCCTCAATATCCGGCAGGTGGTCGCCGACAAGGTCAATTCTCTCGACCTGCTCCAGCTTGAGCGGCTCCTGCTCTCCATCATGGAAGAACAGTTCCGCTACATCAATCTGTTCGGTGCCCTCCTGGGGTTCCTGATCGGCCTGATCAACCTGCTGCTCCTCCAGCTCTGATGTGCGGCGACAGCGGGACGCTGCACCGGTTCAGCAGCAGGCCGTAGTTGCCGTCAGCGGTGAACAATTACACAATCGAGCCTGTCTCCAGAGCCTGCACAAGCTCGTCGAGTTCCTCCAGTGTGGCGCAGGCCATGATCCTCTGCCGGATAGTGCCGGCAGAGGGCAGGCCGGTCAGGTAACGGACGGCGTGGTTCTTCATCCTGAAGGGCGCCTGCCGCCCGGGCAGGTGGCGCCGGGCCAGCTCCAGGTGGCGGCGCAGGGCGGGCAGCCGGCCGGCCAGGGTTTCCGGCCGGCCGGCCCGACAAAACGCCCAGGGATTTCCCAGGGCACCGCGGCCGATCATGACAGCGTCACAACCGGTTGCCGCCATCATCCGCTCACCATCCTCCTGGCAGAGGACATCGCCGTTGCCGACAACCGGGATGGTGACCGCCTGCCGCACCCTGGCAATGACATCCCAGTCCGCCCGGCCGCCAAATCCCTGGGCCCAGGTGCGTGCATGTACCGTCACCGCGGCGGCACCAGCCTCCTCCGCCATCTGCGCGAACTCCGGCGCCGTGATGGTCTCGCCGGACCAGCCGCTGCGGATCTTGACCGTCACCGGCAGGCTGGTGTTGTCACACACGACCCTGATGATGGCCCGCGCCCGCTCCGGGTTCTTCATCAGAGCGGCGCCGGCCCCCTTGCGCACCACCTTGCGCACCGGGCAGCCCATGTTGATGTCAATCAACGCCGCGGCATCGGGATCCACCAGGCCCGCTGCCCTCCCCATCACCTCGATATCACTTCCGAAAAGCTGGACCGCCAGGGGATGGTCCCGTTCATGGCTGCGCAGCAGCTCCAGGGTCTTGCCCTGGCCAAAGCAGAGGCCATGGCAACTGACCATCTCCGAAAAGCAGAGCGCAGCCCCATGTTCGCGGCAGAGGAGCCGGAAGGGGAGGTCCGTGTATCCGGCCAGGGGAGCCAGCAACAGGGTGCCATCCACTGTAACCTGTCCTATTTTCATCGTTCTCGCTGATGTTGCCCATGAGGGACGGTGGTGATTTTTCCTGTTGTCATTCTGCATCAGTGTATTATAACGCAGTAAAAATTCAGCAGCACGCCATCTGCACGCGCTCGCGGCTGGCCGCATAGCGCGGACTATAGCGGCCAGCCGCGATCACGCACAGCTGACGCACTGCTGAACTTTTACCAAAAGTATCGCTCTTTTTCAGGTAGTTGCTCATCGCGGTGAACTAATACATAACGCAGCACAGGCTGCGGCGGCAGACCACTGCGGAACTGTTATCTGATTTCCGGCCTTCCGGCTTCTGAAAAACGGAGTAGACAAATGACGTTCAAACTAGATATCAACGCGGAAGAACTGAACAGCGGAGAGCTCTCCACCCTGCAGGAGATGCGCCGCCGGTGCGCGCGGCGGATCCTGCTGTCGACCACCCTGGCGGCATCCGGCCATCCGGGCGGGTCGCTGTCCTCTCTCGACATGCTGCTCGTCACCTACGGCATGATCAGGCATGACCCGGCCAACCCCCACATGGAGGATCGTGACCGGGTGGTGGAGAGTATAGGACATATCTCTCCGGGTGTCTATTCCGTGCTCGCCGAATATGGCTATTTCAGTGAAGAGGATTTCCTCGCCGGCTTCAGGCGCACCGGATCCGGTTTTCCGGGGCATGTGGAGTCCATCGTGCCGGGGGTCGAGTGGGATACCGGCAACCTGGGGCAGGGCCTTTCCGTTGCCGTGGGCATGGCCCAGGCCTTCAAGGTCAAGGGAAGCGATGCCCGGGTGATCACGCTCATGGGAGACGGCGAACACCAGAAGGGGCAGATCACCGAGGCCATCCGCTATGGTCACAAGTACAGGCTGGATAACCTGACCGTCCTGGTGGACCGCAACCATCTGCAGATCTGCGGCGACACCGAAAAGGTCATGCCCCAGCCCATTGGCCGCCTTTACGAGGCCCTGGGATGGAACGTGGTCCGCCTGGAGGACGGGCATGACCATAACGCCATCTTCCGTGCCCTGGCCGCAGCCTACCGGAACACCTCCGGCGTCCCCACGGTGATCATCGCCAGGACCGTCATGGGCAAGGGCATCTCCTTCATGGAGAACCAGGCAAAATACCACGGCTCACCGCTCAAGCCGGACCAGTTGGCCGAGGCCCTGGCCGAACTGGGCGTGGACAATGAGTACGAAAGCTGGCTGGAGAAAAGAAAGGAGCCGGTACGTACCAGCACCATCGTTGCCCCGCAGAGCAATTATCCCGAGGTGGCGCCCGGCGACCCAATCCTGTATGACGCCGACACCATGACCGACAACCGCTCCGCCTACGGCAATGCCCTCCTCGGTCTGGCCGAGGCCAACAATGTCGGGGGAAAGGCGCCGCTGATCGTCGGTATCTCCTGTGACCTGGAAGGCTCGGTCAAGATGGGCGGCTTTCACAAGCACTCGCCGGATGCCTATTTCGAGGCCGGCATCCAGGAACACCACGCCGCCGGCATGGGCGGCGCCATGAGCAGGGAAGGGCTGGTGAGCTTCTTCTCGACCTTTGGCGTCTTCGCTGTCTCCGAGGTCTACAATCAGAACCGGCTCAGCGACTTCAACCATACCAATCTCAAGATCGTGGCAACCCACGTGGGCCTGGATGTGGGCGAGGACGGGCCGACCCACCAGTGCATCGACTACCTGGGCCTGCTCAGGAACCTGTTCCGTTTTTCGGTCTTCATGCCCGCAGACCCCAACCAGACCGACCGTATTGTCCGTTTCGTCGCCACCCGGCCCGGCAACCACTTCGTCGGTATGGGGCGCTCCAAGACCCCGGTGATCACCACCGAGGACGGCAATGTCTTCTATGACACCGACTACCGTTTCGAGCCTGGCCGGGCCGACTGGCTGCGCCGGGGCGATGCCGGTACCATCGTCACCTATGGCGCCCTGACCCCTGCCTGCATCGAGGCCTGGGCCCTGCTGCGCCGGCAGGACATCCGGGTGGGCGTGCTCAACATGGCCTCCCTCATCCCCCTGGACACGGAAAGCCTGGTTGAAGCGGCGGCAAAAGGCCCCCTCCTCACGGTGGAGGATCACCATGTGGAGACCGGTCTCGGCGCCAGTGCCGCGGCTGCGCTCATGGATCGCGGCGTGGCGGCCAGGCTGCGGCGGCTCGGGGTCAGCCGGTACGGCAGTTCCGGCAAGCCGGCCGAGCTCTACCGGGCCCAGGGCCTGGATGCGGCCTCCATCGCCGCTGCCATGAAGGAGCTGCTTGCCTGAACGGTCCTGTTCCGCCGGAGGGACAAAAAAAGGGCGTTGAGATCTGTCTCAACGCCCTTTTTCGTTCATGGAAACTCCGGTGCGGCGCTACCGACCGGCTTGGGTGCTATTTGGTGGCCCGCCTGTTCTGCTCTCTCAGTTTATCCAGTGTTCCCAGGTAGATCCGCTCCGACAGGTCGTCCACGATCTGGGCCAGCGCCTTGGTTTCGGCATTGGTGCCGATGTCATGGATCGAGTAGTCCTCGGTCCAGAGCTCATCGGGAACCTCCCAGAGGATCTTGTCTTTTTTCAGGTCTTTGAGCACGTAACGCACCCCGAGCTTGACCTTGACACTGGTACTGCGGGCATCACCGTTCCAGGAGACGCTGGGCAGGTCGATATAGAGAATCTCCCCGGCCAGGATCAGGTCTGCATTCTTTTTGTCCTTGGTGATCCTGATGGCGTCCGACTTCTGGAACCAGCGTGCCAGCGACTGGTAGATTCTGGCATCGAGCCCCAGTTCGTTGGTCCTGTTCTTCCAGGTCGGCATGTAAACGTAGCGCGTCGGGCCGTCATAGACCTGGGGAAAGTAGTATCCGCAGCCGCCGAGCAGGACGACCAGGCAGAGAAGAATGATCAGCCGGACAGGAAGTATTCTCACCGAAACGCTCCTTTTGTCAGAAAGTCAGAGGACAGGAGACAGGGGGCAGGAGTGTTGTTTGTCTCCAGGGCATGGCGGTCTCGCCATCAGACAACAATATTAACAAGTTTCCCCTTTACGACAATGATTTTTTTGGCGGCCTTGCCGCCGGTGAATTTGCGAACCCGCTGGTCGGCCAGGGCCAGTTGCTCGAGCTTCCGGTCATCGATATCCGCGGGAACCTGCAGGCGGGCCCGCACCTTGCCGTTGACCTGGACCACGATGGTCAGCTCCTCTTCCCGGGCCGCGTCCGGGTCATGGACCGGCCAGGATGCGGTGGCGATCTGCTCCCGGTGACCGCTGACCTCCCACATCTCCTCGCAGAAGTGGGGGACCATGGGAAAGAGCAGCAGCAGGGTGGTTTCGAGGGCCTGGCGCAGAACGGCCCGGTCAACGGCCTCCTTGCCGGCAAGGGCGGTACCGACCTCGTTGACCAGCTCCATGATGCCGGAGATGGCGGTATTGAAATGGAAGTTGGATTCAATGGAGTCGGTGACCCGGGCAATGGTCTGGTGGACCCTGCGAAGCAGCGTCTTTGATGTGGAAGCCAGGTCGGCAGGGCTGACGTCCCCGGCCTGGAAACAGTCCAGGTTGCCCATAACCAGCCGATGGACCCTGTTCAGGAAGCGGGAGGCGCCGTCGACCCCGGCCGCATTCCATTCCAGGTCACGCTCGGGCGGAGCGGCGAACAGGGAGAAAAGCCGCACCGTGTCGGCGCCATACTGTTCGATCAGGTCGCTGGGGTCCACCACGTTGCCCTTGGATTTGGACATCTTGGCGCCGTCCTTGATCACCATGCCCTGGGTGAGCAGGTTGGTGAAAGGCTCGTCGATCTCCAGGTAGCCGAGATCGCGCAGGACCTTGGTGAAAAAACGGGAATAGAGGAGGTGGAGGATGGCGTGTTCCACTCCGCCGATGTACTGGTCCACGGGCAGCCAGTAGGCGGCCGCCTCCCTGTTGATGGGCGCTGTTTCGTCCCGCGGACTGGCGTAGCGGGCAAAGTACCAGGAAGACTCGACAAAGGTATCCATGGTGTCGGTCTCCCGCCTGGCCTCGCCGCCGCAGGCGGGACAGGTGGTGCGGTAGAATGCTTCCTGCCGGTGGAGGGGCGCATGGCTGCCGTCGGGCGAATCAGTGCCGGGCAGCACCACGGGCAGCTCCTCTTCCGGCACCGGAACGATGCCGCAGGCCGGGCAGTGAATGACCGGAATGGGGGCGCCCCAGTAGCGCTGCCTGGAGATGCCCCAGTCCCGCAGCCGGTAGGTCGTCTGCGCCCTGCCGAATCCCTGTTCTTCGGCATGACGGATGATGGCCTTTTTGGCCTCTTCGGAGTCCATACCGGTGAAGGTTCCCGAGTCGGTCAGCACGCCGGGGCCTTCCCAGGCCGCCTCCATGGTATCGCCGTCCAGGGGGGCCTCCGGAGGTTGCACCACGGGCCTGACCGGCAGGCCGTAGCGACGGGCGAACTCGAAATCTCGCTGGTCATGGGCCGGCACCGCCATCACCGCGCCGGTGCCGTACTCCATGAGAACAAAGTTGGCCACATAGATGGGCACCCGCCGGCCATTGAAAGGATTGATGCACCAGGCACCGGTAAAGACGCCCTTTTTCTCCAGTTCATCCTCCACCGAGGCCCGCTGTTTCTCCACCATGGTCTGGCGGACGAACTCCTCCACCTCTGCTTCCCGTTCCGTTCCACGGACCAGCTCCCTGACCAGGGGGTGTTCGGCGGCCAGGGACATGAAGGTGACGCCGAAGATGGTGTCGGGCCGGGTGGTGAAGATGGTGACCTTGCGCTCGCTGTCCTCCACCTGGAAATCGCAGGCCAGTCCCTGGCTCTTGCCGATCCAGTTGCGCTGCATGGTGACCACCTTTTCGGGCCAGCCGGTGAGCTGATCCAGGTCATCAAGGAGTTCATCGGCATAGTCGGTGATCCGGAAGAACCAGCCGTGCATGGTCCTGGGCTGCACCGGCTGGTCACAGCGCCAGCAGGCACCATCAATCACCTGCTCGCGGGCGAGCACGGTCTGGCAGTCATCGCACCAGTTGACCGTGGTCTCCTTGCGGTAGGCCAGGCCCTTTTTCAGCATCTGCAGGAACAGAAGCTGCTCCCAGCGGTAGTAGCCAGGATTGCAGGTGGCGATCTCCCGGTCCCAGTCATAGCTGAGTCCCATGGCCTTGAGCTGGTCCCGCATGTAGGCGATATTGTCATAGGTCCAGGTGGCGGGATGGATGCCCCGTTTGAGGGCAGCGTTCTCGGCAGGCAGGCCAAAGGCGTCCCAGCCCATGGGGTGGATGACATGGAATCCCCGCATCCGCTTGTAGCGGGCAATGACATCACCGATGGAGTAATTGCGGACATGGCCCATGTGGATACGCCCGGAAGGGTAGGGGAACATCTCGAGGACATAGTACTTCTTCCTGCCCGGTTCTTCGCTCACCCGGTTGGGCTTTTCCTCTTCCCACCGCTGCTGCCATTTTTTCTCAATGGCTTTGAAATCGTACCTGTCGTTGTTCTGCATTGCCTTGCATCCGTTTCTTGCAGTTGCTTGATATTTGAAAAGGGGTTACTGCTGGCCCTGTTCGAAGTCGGCGCCCATGGGGGGCTGCAGGCTGGTATAGTTTTCAAAGGTGGTGAACTCGGCCAGGAAGGTCAGCTTGACAACGCCGGTGGGACCGTTGCGCTGCTTGCCGACAATGATCTCGGCCAGCCCCCGGTTGGGGTTGTCCTCGGCCTTGTTGTAGACCTCGTCCCGGTAGATGAACATGATGACATCGGCATCCTGTTCAATGGCACCGGATTCCCGCAGGTCGGAGAGCTGCGGCCGCTTGTCGGTCCTGCTCTCCAGGCTGCGGTTGAGCTGCGACAGGGCGACCACGGGTACGTCAAGTTCCTTGGCCATGGCCTTGAGGGATCTCGAGATATCGGAGATCTCCTGGGCCCTGTTCTCGGTTCCGGCCTTGCCCTGCATGAGCTGGAGATAGTCAACCACGATCATGCCCAGCTTGTGCTCTGACTTGAGTCGTCGCGCCTTGGCCCGCATCTCGAGGACCGTGGTTCCGGCCGTGTCATCGATGAAGATGGGCGCATCGGAGAGCATGCCCGTGGCCCGGGTCAGCTTGGGCCAGTCCGAGTCATGGAGCCGGCCGGTCCGGATCCGCTGCGAGTCGATGCGACCGATGGAACAGAGCATGCGCAGGGCAAGCTGTTCCATGGACATCTCGAGGCTGAAGACCGCCACCGGGATCTTCTCGATCAGGGCGGCATGCTGGACCATGTTCATGGCCAGGGCGGTCTTTCCCATGGAGGGGCGGCCGGCAAGGATGATCAGGTCAGCCGGCTGCAGGCCGGCGGTCATGCGGTCGAGTTCCTCGTAACCGGTGGCGACACCGGTGATATGTTCCTGGCGGTCAAAGAGTTTGGTGATCCGGTCAAAGGCCCTGGGCACGATGTCGGACATGGGCTGGAAGCCGGTGCCCTTTTTGGCCTGGGCGATCTCGAAGATGGTCTTTTCCGCCTCGTCCACCAGGGTGTCGATATCGTCCTGGGCATCGTAGCAGCGGGCAGCGACCTCGGAGGTGGTCTGGATCAGCCGCCGGAGGATGGACTTCTTGCGGATGATCTGGGCATGGTGGACCAGGGTGCCGGAAAAGGGGATGATATCGGTGAGCGAGGCCAGGTAGGCGGCACCGCCCACCTGTTCCAGTCTGTTCTGATCGTTGAGCAGGCCGGTGACCGTGATCAGGTCATGGGGCTCATGCTTTTCGAACAGGGTGAGCATGGCCCGGAAGATGATCTTGTGGGCGTCGCGGTAGAAATCATCGGGGCCGATGATCTCGATGACCTTGAGCAGGGATTTGTCCTGGAGGAGAATGGTGCCCAGGACCGCCTGTTCCGCCTCCACGTTCTGGGGCGGGAGCATGTTCGGGGAGACTGGTTGTGCGGGGAGGGGCTGGTGTTGCATGGAGTCTCGGTTCCCGTTACCGGCGCGGGCAGATGCTCATGGGCAGGTAAAAGTTCAGCAGTACGTCAGCTGTGCGTGATCGTGGCTGGCCGTGCCGTGGCCGGCCGGAGCGATCACCCGCAGCCGAGGCACTGCTGAACTTTCACAAAAGAGTGTCAGTATTTCAATGGAGTTGCCGCTGGCGGCGACCTGCTGCATGGGCATGGACGGCAGGTCAGCGCAGGCGGCAACTCCATTCAACTAGCGGCACTTTTACCGTCAGAGAGCAGCGACCACGGACCAGCCTGGATGGAAGCACTCACAGGAGCCGCACGGAGTCTTCGCTTACCTGCGGTCAGGCACGCCTGCACAGGTAAACGTAGACTCCGAATCTGCGGCCCCTGAGAGCGCTTACACCATTGTGGCCTGACAACCCGATGGTTAGCCATCCCGTGAGGGGTACGCCTGGATCCGTGGCCGACGGGTGGCCAGAAGGGGGCGGTCCCGGATCCGCCCGGGAACACTCCTCTGTCGGGTCGATTCAGCCAGGAGGCAGGAAGGAAAAGAGGGTTATTCTTCCTTCTCTTCGTCCTGCTCCTCGCCTGCGGCCTCTTCGGGCACGACCTGGACAATGATCTCGGCGGTCATCTGGTAGCCGACCTTGATGCTGACCCTGGTCTCCCCGATGCTCTTGATGGGATCGGCCAGGACAATGGCCCGACGATCCACGTCAACGCCCATCTCCCCGAGACGACCGGCGATATCACTGGTGGTGACGGAACCGAAAAGCCGATTCTCCTCCCCGACCCGGCGGGTGATATCCACCACCTTGCCTTCGAGCCTGGCGGCCATGGATTCAGCCTCCTTTTTCTCCCGGGCCAGCCGGTCGGCAATGGCCTGCTGCTCCCTCTTGAGTCTGGCCAGGGTCGCCTTGTTGACCGGTACGGCCATCTGTTTGGGGATCAGGTAGTTGCGGGCATATCCGGGCTTGACATTGACGATGTCGCCTTCCCGGCCCAGGGTGTCGATGGTCTTTTTCAGTATGATTTCCATTCCTGTCATCCTCATTGGTGTGGCAGCCGGGACCTGAGCAGGCACCGGCAGGTATCATGTCAGCGCACACGGGAACCGCACGGGGTCTTCGCTTGCCTCTTTGCACGGTCGTGCCTGCCCGCACAGATAGGCTGCCGGAGTCTCCCTGCGGTCGCTTACCGTAATTCACCGCTATCGGCAACCACCTGAAAATACCGATACTTCTGGTAAAAGTTCAGCAGTGCGTCAGCTGTGCGTGAGCTTGAAAAAACAGATGGTCAGTCCTTCCGTGAGGGCTTACCATATCATGGTAAAAAGTTCCTGCTGCGGGTCTCAGTCGTCTCCGGCCTGATCCCTGATGCCGATACGGCGGAAATTGATCCATACATCAGCGATGCCGAGCACGGCCAGCATGATGAGACCGTAGCTCTGGATGACCAGCAGGAGATAGAGAAACACCCGCAGATAACGGGGTACGTTCCAGCGCTCCAGCAGATGGATGAAGACGGCCAGCCCCTGAAAGAAGTAGACCAGGCCCGCTACAAGGAGCAGGCAGAGCCCGATGTCGCGTATACGGCCCTGGCCGATGATGGTCAGGGCCAGGGCGATGATGGGCAGCCAGACGAGCTGTTCCGGCAGTTGCCACCTGCTGTAACCGGACCAGGGGGCCTTTTCCGGGGTACGCTGCAAAAGCAGGGTGTTGCCTGCCACCATGTTCATCCAGACGGTCATCAGGACCATGCAGGCCAGGACGCCGGGCAGGATCCTGGGAATCAGCAGTTTCAGTTCACTGATCACCTGGTTGAGCTCAAGCAGTACATCGGCCGGGAGATCGGCGTTGCTCTTGTAGACCTCGAAGGTCTGCGTGAACCCGGCGTCAAGCAGTTCCAGCAGGTGGCTGTAGGGATTGACACCGGCTGCCATGCCATAGACGGACCAGAAGAGCAGCCAGGTCGCGGCCAGCGTTAACACGCCTCTCGCTCCGGCCCTGGCCGGTCCCTCTCCCAGGGTGGCGCTGCGGTCCAGGCTGTACCCGAGGGGCAGCATGGTCAGGGAGAAGAGAAATACCCCGGTCTGGTTGAGGGGCAGTGCTCCCAGGGCCGCCAGCAGCAGACCGTTGCGCAGGAACGTCGTTCCTCCCCTGATGCCGAAAACACGCAGCACATAGAAGACCGGCACGGCCAGAACCATATTCATCCAGCCGAACAGGGGCGGAATCAGCACCGGCAGGAAGTAGACGCCGGCCACTATCAGGGTAGGTGCCGAAAAGAAGGTCGCGCCCCAGGGCTGCTTGCTGCCGTCCGCCGCCATGTCAGCCGGTTACCTCGGCTCTGTGCACGATATCCGCAGTCCCGGCCCCCTGTTCCGTGCCCGGATGCGGACAAAGGTTCCCTGCCTGGCCAGTGCCGGGATTCCCCATGCGGTCAGTACTGGGTCGGACCGCTGTAGGGCATCAGGGCAAGCTGCCTGGCCCGCTTGATGGCCTCGGTTAGCTGGCGCTGATGACGGGCACAGGTGCCATAGATCCGCTTGGGAATGATCTTGCCCCGCTCGGTGACAAAGTTCCGCAGGGTCTTGGGATCTTTGTAATCGATTACCAGTTCCTTATCCGTGCAGAAACGGCATACTCTGCGGCGTGAAAACACTCTTTTTCTTGGTGCCATATCTGGAGTTCTCCTTGTGTAGCAGAAAATCAGAAGGTCGGAAGACCGGAAATCCGGAGTCAACAGGCCCGGGGCCCGCTGTCGTTGTTCCGCCTCCTGCGAAGAGATGAAGGGGAGACCATGAATTATTCGGATTTTTCCGTGCCGGTCTCGGCAGACTGTTCTGCGGCTTCGGCTGTGCTCTCTTCTTCTTCACTCTCGGCAGGAGCGGCCAGCCGCTGCTTTTCCCTGTCAATGGCCTCCTGATCCATGGAATCGGCCAGTTTGATGGTCAGGTAGCGTAACAGGCGATCGTCGATACGGAAGATCCGTTCGATCTCGTCAACGGTTTTCCCGGGGGCGGCATAGTTAAGATACACGTAGTAGCCCTGGGCCTCTTTTTTGATCTCATAGGCCAGCTTGCGCATACCCCAGCGATCGACATCGAGAACGGTTCCTCCGTCATCGGTGATGATCGAACAGGTCCGGTCGATGATTTCAGTGAACTGATCCTCGCCCAGATTCGGGCGGAGTACAAAGGTGGTTTCGTAGTGCCGCATGTTGCCTCCTCTTGGTCATACAGGCCCTCGCTTCATTCCTGTCTGCAGGGGGAGAGCGAGAAGGTTCGTTGTCGGTGGCCGTCGTCTGGAACGTCGGCCGGTATAAGCAATGAACCTTACTTTTTACATTTCATCGGAATCGATGTCAATGAAAAAACCGGATCCGGACTGAAACCCGGCAGATTCTGCGTAACAGTTCTCTGCTGTCGGCAACCACCTGAACATGCCGATACTTTAACGATTCTTCCGGGTCTGATCCATGGGGGCGCATGGAGAATGTCACGGGGCGGGACGGATATGACAGCAAACGGCCAGGGACTCAGGAGGAGGGGGGCCGCTTTTCTCCGGCCTTGATCTCTTCCCACTGCCGTCGCAGTTCCTGTTCACTGCCTGCGGTCTGGTCGGCAAAGACATGGGGGTGGCGCCGGATCATCTTGGCGATGATGTCTTCAAGGGCGTCGGTGGCGGCAAACAGGCCCTGCTCTCGGAACATGGTGGTCAGCATGGCAAGGATGAAGAAACAGTCGCCGATCTCTTCGCGTATATGGTCCGGATCACCGGAGTCGATGGCCTCGGCCAGTTCAGCGGTCTCTTCAAGAAGATATTTTTTCAGTGTGGCCGGGGTCTGCTTCCTGTCCCATGGGCAGCCGTCCTCGCCCCGCAGCCGGGCAACGATGGCCAGCAGTCGGGCAAGAGCGTCGTCCGACCTGTTGTCGGCCTCATCCATGCCTGTCATCCCTGTTCCCGGCCAAGGAGCCCGAGGGCCTCGGCGATACGTGCTTCCGGCGGCCGGTCGTCTCTGCCGAGTATCCGCCGGAGCTGATCGAGGCGGAGCTGCAGGTCACCGGCGGTGATCTCGAGCTGCTGGATGGTCTGGGCGGCGGATGCCTCGGTGACATCCATGGCCTCGCGCAGGTCGCCGGCATTGCGGATCAGGGCGCGAACCTGGGCGATCTTGTCAAGGCGCAGAAAGAGCTCCTCGAAGTTGATGGGTTTTTCCAGGTAGTCGACTGCCCCCTTTTTCATGGCGTCCACGGCAGTGTCAATGGAAGAGTAGGCGGTGATAACGATGACTTCGGTGGCGATATCCCTGTCCTTGACCACCTGCAGCAGTTCGATGCCGCCGATGTCACCGGGCATGACCAGGTCGGTGATGACGACATCAAAACGCTTCCGGTCCACCAGCCTGGCCGCCTCCATGCCGTCACTGACCACGGTCACATCGTAGCCGTTTTCGCTGAGTCGTTTTTCCAGCAGGCGCCTGATGACCGGATCGTCATCGGCAACCAGTATGCGCATCTGCTTCATGATGGAATCTTCCTCGCTTTCCCCTCTTGCCGGCGAAATGCCGGGACAAAGGCCTCCTGTCTACTGGAGCTGGTAAAAGATGGAGCGTAAATGACGTTTGGGCTTGAACCGGGAACAGATACCGGTGAGCGACTCGGTGGAGCCGATGACCAGGTATCCGTCCGGCTCCAGGATATCCGCAATCTTGTTGAACAGCTTTTTCCGGTCCTCCATGGTGAAATAGATGGCCACGTTCCGACAGAAGACGATATCAAATTTTCCAAGACCTGAAAAGGGCAGCATCAGGTTGAGCTTGCGGAAATGGACCATGGCCCGCAGTTCATCCTTGACCTGCCAGAATCCGCCCCGCAGGGTAAAATAGCGGTTCAGCTTGTCGCGCGGCAGGCCGCGTTCGATCTCGAACTTGTTGTACCTTCCGCGGCTGGCCTGGGCCACTGCCGAATCGGAGATATCGGTGCCAAGCAGCTTGAAGTTGAATTTCGAGATGTCGTTGCCCACCAGTTCCCTGATGACAATGGCGATGGAATAGAGCTCCTGGCCGGTGGAACTGGCGGCGCTCCAGATGCGGATCGGCGTCTTCATGAAGGAGGATTTCGGGGTCCTGGCGTCGATCAGCTCGGGCAGGATCTTGTACTGCAGGAGCTTGAACGGCCCCTCATCCCGGAAGAAAAGGGTCTCGTTGGTGGAGATGGCGTCGATGATCTGCTGCTGGATCTGCCGGCGGGCGTCCCTCTTTGCCTTCTGGTACAGCTCCATGTAGTTGCTGCAGCCCAGTTCCTCGGCAATACTGCTCAGCCGGGTCTCGAGAAGGTACTTCTTGCCCGCATCGAGATGGATGCCCGATATCTCGTGGATATAGCGGGTGATGACCTTCAGTTCTTCAGGAGTGATTTTCAGCATGTATCAGTATTGACGGTGCAGCGGCGGAGGTTTTTTAAGTCGTGGCGTGCGAGGCCTCGTGATCACCGGACACTCTTTACTATTTCCGGCGCGATTTTGTCCAGGGGCACGACAACGTCGAGAAGCCCGCGTTCCGCCGGCGCCTTGGGCATGCCGTAGACGACGCAGCTTGCCTGGTCCTGGCCGATATTGAAGCTGCCTTTCTGTTTGAGGACCTCAAGGCCGGCGGTGCCGTCCGACCCCATGCCGGTCATGATCACGCCGGTGGTCCGGCCCACGTAGTAATCGGCCACGGAGCGGAAGAGGTAGTCCACCGAGGGCCGGCAGGAGTTCTCCGGCGGATCATTGGTGATCTTGATCAGCCGGTTGCGGCCATCGGTGGCGGCAACCAGTTTCATCTGCTTGCCGCCGGGCGCGATGTAGGCGACATTGGGCTGGATGACCTCGCCGTTTTCCGCCTCCTTGACGGTCAGGGCGCACTTGGCGTCCAGGCTGGCGGCAAGCGACCTGGTGAAGACCGGCGGCATGTGCTGGACAATAAGTACCGGCACCCCGAGATCGGCGGGCAGCATGGGCATCATCCGCGACAGGGCATTGGGCCCCCCGGTGGAGATACCGATGGCAACCACTTCCGACTTGCCCTTGCGCTGGACAGCGGGTGTGGCTGCCACCTTGCGTGGGCTGGTCGCGGTTCGCGACCGGCAGGGCCGGCGGGCCGGCGGCCGGGTATGGCGGATCGGCCGGCCGGCGCTCTTCATGGAACCGACAGCGGTGCGGCCGATCTGAAAGGCCTTGACCAGGGGAAGCAGCAGTTCCCTGAGCTGCCGCTTGCTGTCCTCGATATTGCCGGCGCTGGGCTTGAGGATGAAATCGAATGCCCCCAGCTCCAGGGCCTTCATGGTCATCTCGCCGCCCTCGCTGGTCAGGGTGGAGACCATGATCGCGCTGACCTCGGGGGCATTGGCACGGATATATTCAAGCACCTCGATGCCGTTCATCTGCGGCATCTCGATGTCCAGGGTCAGCAGGTCCGGTTTGAGGGTCCTGATCTTGGAGACCGCGATCTTTCCGTTGTGGGCCACACCCACGACCTCTACGCCAGGGATCTCGGCAAGGATATCGCTGACCGCCTTACGATAGACAATGGTGTCGTCGACCACCAGGACTTTTATCTTCTTCTTTCTCGGTACCACCTGTACTCCTCTGTTCGTACCAGTTCGCCGCTGTCGGCGACTCCTTAGAAATACCGGGACGTTCAGCCCTGTGCCACCCGGTCCGGATGGCAACGGAACACGAAAAGGAACATCGGCGTCCGCAGGAGCGGCACATTAACCTTCCCCCTTGCCTTGCTCCCATGGTGTCAAGCCCGCCACGGGCGGCACGAAGAATCCCGGGCTTCCGGCCTTCTTGTTCAGGCAACAGAGCCGCCTGCGGCAGGGCCGGTCCTGCTGTCTGTCTCCATCCTGAGGACCTGTTCGGCATCGAGGATGCCGATCAGCCTGTTTTCGGTCTTGTAGACACCGAGAAAGTAGCTGCCCTGGATACCGCTCATGTTGGCAGGCGCCGGCTCGACCTTTTCCAGGTCGGCCATGACCACGTCGCTGATCTGCCGCACCAGGAGACCTATATGCTCGCCGGGTGCATTGACGATGATGTTGCGGGGATCGTCGCCGAGCGCGGTCTCGTCCAGGCCGAGTTTGCGGCCCAGGTCGATGATGGTGACGATCTGGCCGCGCAGGTTGAGGATACCCTTGACATAGTCGGGCGCCTGGGGAACCACGGTCATCTCCATCAGCTTGTTGATCTCCTGGACCTTGAGGATGTCCATGCCGCAGAGGGCATCGCCCACGTAGAAGGTGGCCAGTTCAATGATGCTCTTGTCTGCGAGTTTTTCTTCGTTTTCCATGAAGTTCTTCCTTGTTCCGGGAAAGGTTTCCCCTGCATTGGTGGCGGAACGGTATCAACGCCTGATTATTGAGCCCTTGTCCTTTGCAAGGTTCCTCAGCTCAACTTGAACCTGTCGATCATCTTCTGCAGGTCGGCGGCAAGCTGCTGCAGCTCGGCGGCCCGGTCGTGCACCTGGCGGCTGCCCTTGGCGACCTGTTCTGTTGCCGAGTTGACCTGGGCTACGTCATCGGCGATCTCGCGGGAGACCCCGGAGCTCTGGGCCACGTTTTCAGAGACCTCGCTGATCCCCTGGCCCGCCTGCTGGACATTGCTGGTCAGTTCGGTCATGGTGTGGCCCTGTTCCTCGATGGCACCGGCAATGAAAGTGACGATCTCATCGATCTCGCGAATGATATCGGTGATCTTCCTGATACCGTCCACCGTGATGTCCGTTGAGTGCTGGATGCCCTCGATCCGCTTCTTGATCTCGCCGGTGGCCTCGGCGGTCTGTTTGGCCAGGTCCTTGATCTCGTTGGCCACCACGGCAAAACCCTTGCCCGCCTCGCCGGCCCGGGCCGCCTCGATGGTGGCGTTCAGCGCCAGCAGGTTGGTCTGGGACGAGATCTCGGTGATGGTCTCGGTCACCTTGCCGATATCCACGGCTGCGCTGCCCAGCTCGTCCACCTTGACGGAGATGTCCGCGGCCTCGTCCACGGCCTGGCCGGTGATCTTCCTGGCATTGGCGGTGTTTTCCTGGATCTCGCCGATGGTGGAACCGATCTCCTCGGCAGCGGTGGACATGACGTTGACATTGGCCGCCGCCTCCTCGGTGGCCGCAGCGACACTGCTCATGTTGGCACTCATCTCCTCGGCCGCCGCGGCCACACTTTCGGCCCGGCTGGCGGTTTCAGAGGTACTGGCATCGAGCTGCGAGGAGACCGAGCCCAGGGCGTTCGAGGTCTGGTTGAGCTGTTCGGAGTTGGCCCTGATCTCGCCCACCATCCTGGTCACGTTGGCGAGAAAACCGTTGAAATAAACTGTGAGCTCGGAAAACTCGTCCCTGACCGTGGAACCGAAGACCTTGCGGCACATGGAGCAGGAATCCAGCTTGCCGGACAGGATCTCGGGACACTGGATATTGGTGGCCAGGGATCCGGCCTCTTCCCAGCAGTAGCCGGTCCGGCCGTACATGGAACAGTCAGGCCTGTTGCATTCCAGGAGTTCGGAGCAGTTGACCTCCCTGATGTGGCTGCTGTCCATGGTCTGGGTCAGGTCGCCCTGGCTGGCCAGCTCGAGGCGCCGGGTCAGTTCGTCCAGGGGGCGGTTGACGAGCCGGTTGAACAGCAACCAGATCACTCCCTGCACCAGGAGGATGGCGGCAAGACCGACACCAATGGTGACCAGCGCCTTGCTGTGGGCGCCGGCCAGTTCGGCGGAGATATCAGAAGGCACCGCCAGAATACCCACCACCTTGCCGGAATAGTCGGTCACCGGGCGATAGGCGATCATGACCTCGCGGCCCTTGATCTCACCCTCGATGGTGGTCATCTTTTCCGTGTTCATCACCCTGCGCAGAATGGCGGCTCGGCCTGAAGAGAGATCAGCGGCATAGGTGGCGGCCTGGATCTTGAACCCCTGGCCGTCGGGTACGAGAAGGGCGATATCGGCTCCAAGGAGTTTCTTGACCGAGTCGACAAAGGCCTGCTTCAGTGGCGCGCCGAATTCCACAGACCCGACATGCCGTTCCCCGGTGGATCCCGGCTCCGAATACATCACCGGCACCACCGCCCGCACCGACATCCCGGCCCTGCCCACCTCGATGGCGCTGATCGGTTTCAGGGTCCTGTTGACATCGACCACAGTCTTCCGGAACCCGGAAAGGTCGTCGCCATACTTCTCCGGTTTCTGCAGCCGCAGAAAGGAGGTGGCCGGCGGCAGGTGGAAGTGGAAGACATTGAGTTCCATGTGCTGCCTGAGCTGCTTGTAGAGGGGCATGCACAGGGCAAGGAGGGCAGGGCGGTCCCGTTCTGCCAGGAAACGGGTGGCCGCGGGCATGTGGGCCACGGTCTGGGCTACGAGAAGGAGTTTTTCTTCTGTCTCGTGGAGTTGATCAATGGCCCGGGTCGCAAGTTCCTCGGCCTGCATGCGCCCCTGTTCCCGGGCCTGGCGCAGGCTGCCGGTCAACTGGAGGACCACCGGCACGGTGATCAGGATTGCGATAAGGAGACCCACGGCAAGGAGCAGCCTGGTCTTGACACGGCTGGGCAGTACTTTTTTCAAGATTGTCAGCATGGTGAATACCCCGATGGTACGTGGAAAAGATAAAGGTCCTCCCGGCGATTTGCGGCCAGCGCTCAGGTGGTGAACCTGCCCACCATGACCCGCAGCTCCTCGGCAAGCCTGTTCAGGGCAACAGCGCTCTCCTTGACCCTGCCGCTGCCATCCGAGATCGCCCCCGAGGTCTGGCTCACCTCGGAGATGTCCTGGGCCACCTCGCCGGAGACCGTGGAGACCTGGGCCACGTTTTCGGTCACCTCCTGGATACCCAGGGATGCCTGGCCGATGTTTTCCGCGATCTCGGTGGTGGTGGCGGACTGTTCCTCCACCGCGGTGACAATGGTGGCCACGATCTCGTTGACCTCGTTGATGACATTGGTGATCTGCTGGATCTGGCTGACCGTGGCATCGGTGGAGTTCTGGATGGAATCGATGCGTGCCTTGATCTCACCCGTGGCCTCGGCGGTCTGCTTGGCCAGTTCCTTGATCTCGTTGGCCACCACGGCAAAGCCCTTGCCGGCCTCGCCGGCCCGGGCCGCCTCGATGGTGGCGTTCAGTGCCAGCAGGTTGGTCTGTTCGGAGATCTCGGTGATGGCCTCGGTGACCTTGCCGATCTCCTGGGCCGCCTTGCCGAGCTCGTCAACCTTGTCCGAGGCCGAACCCGCCTCTTCAACCGCTACCCTGGTGATCTCCTGCGCCTTTTCCGTCGACCTGACAATACCGCTGATGTTGCTGGACATCTCGTCGGTGGCCGTGGAGACCAGGGAGATGTTGGTGGCCGCCTCCTCGGTGGCTGCGGCAACGGTGTTCATGTTGGTGCTCATCTCCTCGGCCGCCTCGGCAACGGCGGTGGTCCGTTCGGCCGAGTCCACGGCGGCAGAGGCAAAATCGTCGGCCATCTCGCCCAGCTCGCTGGAGGATTTGAACAGGGTGGTGCCTGTCTCGGCGATATTCTTCATCATGGTGCGCAGGCTGGCACCCATGGCGTCGAGACTGGCGCCGATCCGGCCCAGCTCGTCCTTGCCGCTGATACCGGAAGTGGCCCGCAGGTCGCCATCACCCAGCTTCTCGCTGAAGGACTGGATCTTGTCGAGCCGCTGGATGACCGACCTGAGCACCAGGAAAGCGAGGATGATGACCACCAGGCCGGCGCCGATCAGGATAAGCTGGATGGTCTTGAGGAGCGTGACCGAGGATTCGGCGTTCTGCTGGAGCAGGGTGACCGCCCGGTTCATCTCCTGCAGCAGGGCCGGATTGTTGTCCATCACCTTCTGCAGGGCCTCGTCCGCGTCCCTGCCGCCGGCAAGCACGGTTTTCACGTCGGCCATGTACTGATTCCACAGCTTGTCCACCACCTTGAGCTGCTGCAGGGCCTGGCCGGTGACCCCTTCCACCGGCGCGGTCTTGCCGGAGGCGGGATCAAGGGTCAGGGGCAGCGCTCCACCCTGGATGAGTCCCTTGAGGGTGCGGTGAAAGATCTCCATGGTATCACGGACCTTCCGCTCCAGTTTCGGGTCTGCCTGGCCGGTCCGTTCCCTGGCAAGCTGGAATTCGAGCAGGTCCTTGGCCAGCTTCTGGCTCAGCATCCGCTGCCGGCCGGCCAGGTTGATGATCAGGCCGTCACTCTTCTGCTTGCCGGTGACATACAGGGTGGCCAGAAACATACAGACGATGATGATGGAGAAGCCGGCAAAGCTGAGGCCGAGTTTTGTTTTGATGCTCATTGCGATCTACCTGTCTCTGATCTTATGGGAAATATTTCGGTAACCGGTCAGCCGGTTCCCGCCAGATCCTGGAATGTATTACGCCGCAACCCCGGCGGTGGCATACCTGTGCACACTGGCCATCAGCCGTTCCTTGTCCAGCTTGATGTGGTATTCGTCAAAGCCTACCGCCTTGCCGCGGGCCACGTCCTCCTCGGCGGCCAGGGTGGTCAGGGCGATGACCGGCAGATGCCGGTACCGGGGGTCGTTCTTGATCTTCTCGGTCAGCTCGAAGCCGTCCATTTTGGGCATCTCGATATCGCTGAGGACCATGGTGATCTCATCCACGTGATCCTCCAGAACCCTGAGGGCCTCGACACCGTCCTCGGCCTCGAGCACACTGTAACCGGCCTCTTCCATGTAGCCCTTGACCTGGTTGCGGAAGAAGTTGGAATCCTCCACCACCAGGATCACCACCTCGGCCTCCTCGTCGACCTGCATGCTCATGGGATGATCGACAAACCAGTCCGGGTTCACGGTCTGGACGATCTCGAAGATATCTATCAGCATGGTGGTGTGGCCGTTGATGATGGCCGAGCCCATGATGCCGGGCTGCTTGAGGGTGATGTCGTCGATGTCGGCCGCCACTTCCATGGCGTCGATGGGGCCGATGGCCAGCAGGCCGATATCCTTGCCCGCCAGATGGAAGACAATGACCAGCAGGTCTTCCTGGTCGGCCAGGGGCTGTACCGCCGCCACCTCGTCGATGGAGACCAGGGGCAGGCTGCCGCCGCGGTACTGCATGACCCGCCGGCCGCCCACATCCTCGATGTCGCTCCTCCTGATCTTCTCCACCCGCTCCACCTGGTTGAGGGGCACGCCGAACTGTTCCTCCGGGGAACTGGAAAAGATGAGCAGGGCCTGCTTGTCGCGGGTCTTGGAGATGGCGTCCCTGGCTGCATCGGCCAGCTCGTTGGCGCGGTCGGAACCGTCCAGGGAGGTGAGCCCGGCCATGCGGGCCAGATTGCTCACATCGAGGATCAGGGCGATGCGGCCGTCGCCCATGATGGTGGCGCCGGCATAGCCGCGGCACTGCTGCAGATGCCGGCCCAGCGGCTTGATGACGATCTCCTCGGAATCGTGGAGCCGGTCGACGATGAGGCCATATTTCATGGCGCCGGTGGAGACGACAACGATATTGAGAGCGCTGGAAGGGCTCTGCCGCCGTTCCCGGCCTGTCCGCGCAGCCGCCTTTTCCTCTTCCTGTTCCTGCCCGGTCTGCTCCTGCTCAACGTCCTTGTCCCTGAAGAGCGGGCTTGATTTCGATCGCCTGTCGGCGATGTTGCGCCGCTTGTCCTCCCGCGTCTCCTCGGTGATGACATCAAAGTAGGTCCGTTCGATGCCGAGCACGTCGGAGAGCCGGATCAGGGGCAGCAGATTGCCGCGCAACCGGACAACCTCGGCATCACCCACCCGTTCCACCCGCTCCTTGACCTTGGCCGCCGGGATGCGCAGCAGCTCTTCCAGGTTGACCTGGGGGATGGCATACCGCTCGCCGCCGGTCATGACGATCTGGCAGGGGATGATGGCCAGGGTAAGCGGCAGCTTGATACTGATGGTGGTGCCTTTGCCGACCTCGGACTCGATCTCCAGCGACCCGCCCAGCTGGTCCAGGTTGGTCTTGACCACATCCATGCCCACGCCCCGGCCCGAGACATCGGTGACCTTTTCGGCCGTGGAAAAACCGGGCAGCAGGATCAGGTTGGTCCGTTCCTTGTCCGACATGGCCTTGGCCTGCTCCACCGTGATCAGGCCCTTCTTGATGGCGATATCGGCCAGCCTGTTGCCGTCGATACCCTTGCCGTCGTCGCTGATCTCGATCACCACCTGGCCTGCTGCATGGTAGGCCTTGAGCACGATCAGCCCCTTGGGGTCCTTGCCCTGCCTGACCCGGACATCGGGCGGCTCGATGCCGTGGTCCACGGAGTTGCGGATCAGGTGGGTGAGAGGATCGTTGATCGCCTCGATGATGGTCTTGTCCAGCTCGACCTCCTTGCCGACAATGGTGAGGTCGATCTGACGGCCCAGTTTCTTGGACAGGTCCCTGACCACGCGGGGGAACTTGTTGAATACATTGCCGATGGGCTGCATGCGGGTCAGCATGATGGCCTCCTGCAGCTCGGAGGTCACCAGGTCGATTCGCTGTCCCACCGCCTCGGCACTGCGGACGTCGCCGGAGGTGATGGTCTGGAGAAGCTGGTTCCTGGACAGGACCAGTTCTCCTGCCAGGTTCATCAACTGGTCGAGCAGGCTGACCGTGACCCGGATGGAGGTGTCGGTCTTGTGCTTGGATTTCTTGATCTTTTTTTTCTTCTCCGCCGCTGGCGCAGGAGCCGGCTCGGGGGCCGTCTCTGCCCGGGCAGGTTCCGGTTCGGGCCGGGCCGCCGGTTCAGGCACGGGCTCAGGTTCAGGCTCCGGCTCCGGTGCTGCTGCAGCGACAGGCTCGGGTTCGGGTTCGGGCTCGGGATCGGGCTCTGCTTCGGCAGGGCTCTCGGGCGCGGTGGACGCTTCCTGATCGCTTTCCGGCGGCGCGGATGCCGAATCCCCGGTATCACCCTCGGCCGCTGTCCTGGCCGGGATCTCCTTGCCTTCATAGATGGCATTGAGGGCCTGCAGGTGCTCCGAGATATCGACCTCGTTGCTTTCCTCGACATTTTCGATGAGCTGCTGCAGTTCGTCGGAGGCAAGAAGCAGGACATTGATGATGTCGGGGTCGGGAACGAGCTTGCGGCTGCGGATCATGCCCAGCACATTCTCCGCCGCATGGGCCAGTTCCTGGATCACGGTGAGGCCCATGAAACCTGCGCCGCCCTTGATGGAGTGCGCGGCCCTGAAGACCTTGTTCACCAGTTCGTCGTCGATGTCGGCCCCTGCCTCCTCGATGGCCAGCAGGTCGTTTTCGATGTCTGCCAGGTGCTCCAGTGACTCTTCTATGAATCCCTGCAGAATTTCATCATCTTCTATGGACATGGTACAATCTCCTCTGGTCGATCGGGACTCTGGAGAACGGCCCGGCCGCATGCTGCCGGGGCTGTTGGCCGGTTCTCGCCCGAATTATCAAGTCTATAATTTTATTGTACGTATCCATTTTTGATTGTACAGATTTTTTTGTTGGATTATGAAAAAGATCATCTGCTCAAGTCACCGCCCGCCAGCGGGCCGGATCCGGCGGCGGCCAGGTGCGGATTCATGCCGGAGTCCGGTTGCAGACAGGGGAGGAGTCGTGGAAGAAAAAATCGTGATTTTCAGGAGATATCCTTTCCGGATCGGGGAAAGACTGTATATCGAGGATGGTCCGCGCAAGGGCGACTGGGAAGTGATTTCGGTCTCGGAGAGCAAGGTCGGCCTGCGCTGCCCGGTCTCCGGCACCAGGGTGGAGTGGGACCGGTTCTGTTACCAGGTGGACGAACGTCCTGCCCCCTGACCGGCCGGGTCAGGTTCCAGGTGCCAGGTGCCAGGGGGCAGGAATCTGGCGCTGAGGTACTGCTGATCTTGGCGAGGTGTGCTGCCGGGCGGCTGGTCAGCCGCCCGGAACGAGAGGAGCTACAGGATTTCGTGCAGGGTGACGGCATAGGTGAGGACCTTGCCGGCCAGGGGATGGTTGTAGTCAATGGTGACCGTGTCACTGCCCACGGCGACCACTGTTGCCGGGACCTGCTGTTCGGTGCCGTCCTTCTCAATGGTCAGGGAGAGGATCATTCCTGGCTTGGGGTCGATCCTGCCGGCAAAGGTGGAGCGCTTGACATTGTGGAGCAGTTCCTTGAAATGGGGGCCGTAGGCGTCCTCGGGCTGAATATGAAAAACCCTGGTTTCGCCCGGCCGCATGCCGAGCATGCCGGCCTCCACGGCCTTGAGGACCCGGCCCGAGCCGATGGCCAGGGTGATGGGCTTTTCAGGTGAAACCTTTTCAAAGACCTCGCCGTTTTCCAGGGTGGCGGTATAGCTGATGGTGACCCGGTCGGTCAGTTGTACGGTATTCATGATATCCTTTTTGCTGACAGTTCACCGTGAGCGGCAGTACGTTTGAATGTGTTTGACAGGAGCGACCGTGCGAAGATGCGGTACCTGTGACCGCTTACGGAGCGGCTCCGGTTATCTTAATCTACCAGGCAACGGTTTGACAAGGAAGTCCTGCAGACAGGAAAAGTCTGCCCACTCTTGACAAAGAGTCCGTGAAGGCATAAATGTGCTAGGCCGCCGGTACGGCAACAGCAGGCGGTAAAAGTTCAGCAGCACGCCATCCGGAGTCTGCGCTTACCTGAACTGAACTGAACGCGCGCGCGGCTGCCCGCATGTACTGGTTCGCCGGTATCGGCAACCACATGAAAAGACTGGTACTTTTATGCCCGCATAGCGGATGGACTGTCACGTTGATCACAACTCACAGGATCCCATGGAACTCGAATGTGCCAAATATCACGACAAGGTTTCTTCGGATGCGCCTGCCTGCGCCCATCCCGGCGATTACTGCCAGTTCAGGTCCTCCTGCATGATCCATTTCATGGAAGGAGAGCTGCGACGGAGCAGGAAAGAGAAGGCGACAGCCGCCAATGACAGCACCAGTGCCACGGACAGGGAAGATGATAGAACTTGATTTTGCAAAAAACGAACAGGGACTTCTTCCGGCCATTGTTCAGGATGCCGCCTCCGGCGAGGTTCTGATGCTGGCCTATATCAACAGGCAGTCCTGGCGCAGGACGCTTGAAACCGGAAAGGCCCATTACTGGTCCCGCTCGCGCAACCAGCTCTGGCTCAAGGGTGAATCGTCGGGTCATGTGCAACTGGTCCGGGAAATCCTGGTGGACTGCGACCGGGATACGGTGATCTTCAAAGTGGAGCAGCTCGGCGGCGCGGCCTGTCACAAGGGATATCGCAGCTGTTTCTTTCGCCGGGTGGATGGCGACAGCCTGGTCGTCACCGGCGAGCAGGTGTTTGATCCGGCAGAGGTCTATGGCAACTGATCCGGAATAGTTCACCGCTATCAGCAACCACCTGAAAAAGAGCAATACTTTTGGTAAAAGTTCAGGAGAGGTTTTCTGTAATCATCATGGATACGAGCAAATGCAACAACTCAAGATAGGGATACCCAAGGGAAGCCTTGAAAAGGCCACCATCGAACTGTTCGAGAAATCGGGCTGGCGGATCAAGCTGATGTCCCGGAACTATTTTCCCGAGGTGGATGATCCGGAGCTCTCCTGCTCCATCTGCCGGCCGCAGGAGATGTCCACTTACGTGGAATCGGGTATGCTGGACGCCGGTATCACCGGCAAGGACTGGACCCTGGAGAACGGCTCCGACGTGGAGGTCATCGCCAACCTGGTCTACTCCAAGGTCAGCAGGAAGCCGACCCGCTGGGTGATCGCGGTGCCCGGGGATTCCGGTATCACCCGGGTCGAGGATCTGGACGGCAAGCGGATCTCCACGGAACTGGTCAACGTCACCCGGCGGTTCTTCGAGGAGCGGCAGATGAAGGTGGACATCATCTTCTCGTGGGGCGCCACCGAGGCCAAGGCGGTGTCCGGCCTGGCCGATGCCATTGTCGAGGTGACCGAGACCGAGACCACCATCCGCGCCCACGGCCTGCGGGTGATCCACGAACTGATGCAGTCCAACACCCAGCTCATTGCCAACAAGGCCGCCTGGCAGGACCCGTGGAAACGGGAGAAGATCGAGAACATCGCTCTCCTGCTCCAGGGCGCCCTGCGGGCGGACAGGATCGTGGGCCTGAAGATGAACGTCTCCCACGACCGGCTCGATGAACTTATCGATGTCCTGCCCAGTGTCACCGCACCCACGGTTGCCCAGCTCTACAAGCAGGACTGGTTTTCCGTTGAGACGGTCATTTCGGAGCATCAGGTACGCGACCTGGTGCCCCGCCTGAAAAAGATGGGGGCCGAGGGGATCATCGAGTATGCTCTCAACAAGGTGATCTGAACAGCAGAAGGTCAGGAGGTCGGAAAAGAGGAGGCTGTGCCTGCCGTCTCGTAACAGTTCACCGTTATCGGCAACTACATGAAGTACCGACACCTTTACCCTGCGATCCAGCCACCGGTCCTGTTACATGAACTTCAATAACGTCCGTTTCCTCATCTCCGCCTTCAGCCTGGGACAACTGCCTGAGCCCATCTATCCCGACATCGCCTTTGCCGGACGTTCCAATGTCGGCAAATCGAGCCTGATCAACCGGCTGGTGGGACGGAAGAACCTGGTCAAGACCAGTGCCCGGCCGGGCAAGACCCAGAGTCTCAACTATTTCCTTGTCGATGACGCCCTCTACCTGGTCGACCTGCCTGGATACGGGTTTGCCCGCGTATCCAGGAAGATGCAGTCGTCATGGCAGCAGTTGATCACCGGCTATCTGAGCGGCCGCCGCACCCTGGCCTGTGTGGTGGTGATCATCGACCTGCGCCACGAACTCAAGCCCCTGGACCGCGAACTCGTCGACTGGCTGCGTCATCATGGCGTCGCCTTTCTGCCCGTCTATACCAAGGCCGACAAACTGAGCAAAAACCGGCAGACGAGCCATGCCTCCGCCCTGGACGCCGCCCTGACCATCACCCCGGGAGAGCGGATCATCTTTTCCGCACGTACCGGTCAGGGATGCCGCGAGCTGCAAAGCAGGCTTGCATTGTACCATGAGAGCTGGTAGAATGTGATATTGGATACCTTGCAAGAGAGATCTTTCATATTCTGTATGCAGAGGGAGGCTGCGTCCAGGTTCAGGGGAAGTTGTATTCGGGCAACCAAAAAGGAGGAGGAGTCTGATGCCACTGAGATCAGATTGGCCCTGTTGGGAGATAATGAAGTGTAACCCCGATGAAGCGGCCCAATGTCCGGCCTATCATTCGAACAGACCCTGCTGGGAGGTCATGCGGGATCTGGATTTCCGATCTTTTAACATCTGCAAGGACTGTTTCGTCTACGTTTCCAAACAGAAAAATTCCATCTTCAGCAAGGAAGAAATCCTGAGCATCATGTGCCAGAAAGGCATTGATGTAACCGGTCATCGTTGCCCGAACTTCCGGTAAGATCTCCAGCGCAGGAATCCTGCCAATGAAAAAGGCCGGGCACAGGCCCGGCCTTTTTCATGCTCCTCCTGAAACTTCAGCAGCACGCCATCCGCCCCATCTCTCCTCTCACTGATGGCAACAGTTCAGCGCTATTGACAACCACCTGAAAATACCGGCATTTTTATTACTGATCCGACTTGAGCACCGACAGAAAGGCCCGCTGGGGAATCTCGACGTTGCCCACGGTCTTCATCCTCTTCTTGCCGGCCTTCTGCTTTTCCAGGAGTTTTCTCTTTCTCGATATATCACCACCATAGCACTTGGCTGTCACGTCCTTGCGCAGGGCCGAGATATTGGTCCTGGCAACGATGTTGCCACCCACGGCTGCCTGGATGGCGATCTTGAACATCTGGCGCGGGATCTCTTTCTTCAGGCTTTCGCAGGCCTTGAGACCACGTTCTCTGGCATGCATGCGGTGGATGAGCTGGGACAGGGCATCCACCTGCTCGCCGTTGACCAGGATATCGAGTTTGACCAGGTCACTGGGCCGGTAATCGGTCAGTTCGTAGTCAAAGGAACCATATCCCTGGGTCACGGATTTCAGTTTGTCATAGAAATCATAGATCACCTCGGCAAGCGGCAGCTCACAGGTGAACTCGATGCGGCCTGGCATGGGGTAGTGGTAGTTGGTGTTTTCGCCGCGCCGCTCCATGCAGAGTGTCATCACCGCGCCCATGTACCGTTCCGGTATATGGATGGTGGCCTTGATGAAGGGCTCCTCGATGCGCTCTATGGAGACGGGGTCCGGGAAATAGGCAGGGTTGTCGATCTCCACCATGGTCTTGTCCCGGAGGTAGAATTTGTATTTGACCGTGGGCACGGTGAGGATCAGAGAGATACCGAATTCCCGTTCCAGCCGTTCCTGCACCACCTCCAGGTGCAGCAGGCCGAGAAATCCGCAGCGGAAACCGAAGCCGAGCGCTGCCGACGAATCCTTCTGAAAGGTGAGGGCGGCGTCGTTGAGTTTCAGCTTTTCCAGGGCATTGGCCAGATCCTCGTAATCATCGGTGGAGATGGGATAGATGGAGGAGAAGACCACCTGCTGCACCTCACGGAATCCCGGGAGCGGGGCAGGGCAGGGACGTTCCCTGTGGGTGATGGTATCGCCGGGACGGGTGTCGGAGACCGTTTTCACTCCGGCGATGATATAGCCGACCTGGCCCGCGGCCAGCTCCTTCTGCGGCTCCCGGGAGAGCCGGTACAACCCCACTTCCTCCACCCGGTAGGTGGCGTTGTTGGACATGAAGACGATCTGCTCGCCTGCGCGGATGCGGCCGTTGACGATGCGCACCGAGATGACCGTGCCCCGGTAGGGGTCGTAATTGGCGTCAAAGATCAGGGCCTCCAGCGGGCTCTCCGGGTCACCCTCCGGCGGCGGCAGCAGGGTGACGATGGCCTCCAGCAGCTCGTCAACCCCCTCGCCGGTCTTGGCGGAACAGAAACAGATCGTCTCCCGGTCAAGCCCCAGGTCCTCCTCGATGGAACGGGCGACCTTTTCCGGTTCAGCGGCAGGCAGGTCGATCTTGTTGATCACGGGAATGATCTCGAGATCGTTCTCCATTGCCAGGTAGAGGTTGGCAAGGGTCTGGGCCTCGATTCCCTGGGCAGCGTCAATGAGCAGCAGGGCACCCTCGCAGGACGAGAGGGCCCGGGAGACCTCGTAGCTGAAGTCGACATGGCCAGGGGTATCGACGAGGTTCAGGGTATAGGTGGTGCCATCCTCTGCCGTGTAGGGCAGACAGATGGTCTGGCTCTTGATGGTGATGCCCCGTTCCCGTTCGATATCCATGTTGTCGAGCAGCTGGTCCTTGAATTCACGGTCGGTGACCATGTCGCAACGCTGGATCATCCGGTCGGCAAGGGTGGACTTGCCATGGTCGATATGGGCTATTATGCTGAAATTTCTAATGTTTTTCATGTGATCCACGTCGGATTCCCAAAAGAAGTCGTATGCCGGCCCTGCCCGGCCACTAGATAGCACAGATCACGCGAAAATAAAACCGTTGCCGCCATTATTCCCTTTATTCAAGTGAATTTTTTCAGCGCATGGGGTAATATGGCCGATGCCACCACCCTGCATGGGAGTTTTCTCCTTGCAGGGTTGTGTTTTTGTACCAGTTCACCGCTATCGGCAACTACCTTGAATCACCGGTGCGTCTGGTAAAAGTTCAGCAGGACGTCAGCTGTGCGTGATCGCGGCCGGCCGGCTATAGCCCGCCATGCCGGCAGTCGCGAGCGTATCCAGGTAAGCGTGGACTCCGGATGGCGTGCTGCTGAACCTTTACGTGTTTTTCCTGCATCGAGCCACGGACCTGCATGCCACAGAAGACCAAAGAGAAGGAACAGAAGAAGACCGCACCGATCCCGCATCAGCACCACCCTCTGGTGGTGATGCCGGACGACGAGAACCTTCCCGCGATCAGCAATCCCGCCCTGCACCGGTACCTGCAGGAGATCAGCCAGTACGAGCTGCTTTCCCGGGAGGAGACCGACGAACTCGCTGCCCGCTATCGCGAGACCGGTGATCCCGAGGCAGCCTACCGTCTGGTATCGTCCAATCTCCGCCTGGTGGTCAAGGTGGCCATGGATTTCCAGAAGTACTGGATGCAGAACTTCATGGATCTGATCCAGGAGGGAAACGTTGGCCTGGTGCAGGCGACCAAGAAGTTCGATCCCTACCGGGGGGTCAAGTTCTCCTACTATGCCGCCTACTGGATTCGCGCCTATATCCTGAAATTCATCATGGATAACTGGCGACTGGTCAAGATCGGCACCACCCAGGCCCAGCGCAAGCTCTTCTTCAGCCTCAACAAGGAGAAAAAGCTGCTCGAGGCCCAGGGGTTCAAACCCGAGGTCAAGCTGCTTGCCCAGCGGTTGAATGTCAAGGAGAGCGAGGTCATCGAGATGGGCCAGCGCATGGACAACTGGGACGTCTCCCTGGAGTCGACCGTGCGCAACGATTCCGATGACGAGCAGAAGAGTTTTCTACCCGATACCGGTCCCGGGGTCGAGGAGATGGTGGCCAGCCAGGAGATCAGGGAGCGGCTGACCGACATCCTGGAGGGACTGAAGAACAGCCTCAACGACAAGGAACGGCGCATACTTGAGACCCGGCTCCTCAGTGATGAGCCCCGAACCTTGCAGACCATTGCCGACGAGTTCGGCATCTCCAGGGAACGGGTCCGGCAGATAGAGGCAAACCTGCTGAAAAAGCTGAAAAAACATTTTGAAAAAGAGATGCCGGATGTCCGTGACTTCTTTGACGGTGACACGGTGGTCCTGGCCGGTGGTCCGGAAGCATCGGGCAAGAAGTGACCGAGACAGAAGCCTGCGGCCCGCTAAAAGTTCAGCAGCACGCCACCCGGAGTCTACGCTTACCTGCACGCGTTCGTCAGCCTGCCGGCCAGGCGTGCTCATGCACAGCCGAGGCACTGCTGGACCTTCATGAAAAATATTTGTATTTCAAGCTGGTTGCCGGTAGCAGTACACTGCTATCCCGGCCGAACCGGCTGTATGTGAGCACTGAACATAGATGAATGTACCATTGCTGGATCTGCATCCGCAGATGACACTTTTCCGCGACCAGATCCTGGACGCGGTCACATCGGTGATTGATTCCACCCGCTATATCCTCGGCTCCGAGGTGAGCGGATTTGAAGAAGAGGTGGCCGCCTACTGTGGGACCCGCTTCGGTGTCGGGGTCTCCAGCGGCACCGACGCCCTTCTGGTCAGCCTGATGGCCCTTGGCATCGGACCCGGCGATCTGGTCCTTACCACCCCCTACACCTTCTTCGCCACCATGGGCTCCATCCTGCGGGTGGGGGCCAGGCCCGTGTTCGCCGACATCGAACCGGGGACCATGAATATCGATCCCGGTGAGGTGGAAAGGATACTGGAGGCGGACAGGGCGGGCGAACAGCGGATCAAGGCCATGCTGCCCGTGCACCTGTTCGGCCAGTGTGCTGACATGGGGCGCCTGCTGCAGCTGGCCGACCGGTACAAGATACCGGTCATCGAAGACGCGGCCCAGGCCATTGGCGCCCAGTTCCCCCTGGTGGAAAACAATGCGGTCACCTGGAAGAGGGCCGGTGCCATGGGAGCCCTCGGCTGTTTTTCCTTTTTCCCGAGCAAGAACCTCGGCGGCATCGGCGACGGCGGCATGGTCGTCACCAGTGATGCGGACCTGGACAGGGTTCTCCGCTCCTGCCGGAACCATGGTGCGGAGCCCAAGTACTATCATGCCCGAATCGGCGGCAACTTCCGTCTTGATCCCATTCAGGCCGTGGTGCTGTCCATCAAGCTGCCCCATCTGGAAGAATGGCACCGGGCCCGGCGGCGCAATGCCCGTCTGTACCGGGAGCTCTTCACCCGGGCCGGGCTGGCGGACAACCCGGTGGTACTGCCCGCCGAGGCCCATGGGAACGTGAAGGGTGCGGACAGTGCCAACTATCATATCTACAACCAGTTTGTCATTCGCGTTCCCAGAAGAGACGCCCTGCGACGTTTTCTCCAGGACAACTCCATCGGCTGCGAGATCTACTATCCCCTGTGCCTCCATCAGCAGGCCTGTCTCGACCCGCTCGGCTATGGATCCCAGTCCTTTCCAGTGGCGGAACAGGCTGCACGGGAGTCCCTGGCCCTGCCGATCTTCCCGGAGCTGCAACAGGAACAGATCGCCTATGTTGTCGACAAGATATCCGAATTTTTCTGATCGCCTCTCACTCGTCTCCTGCCAGTCGTGAACCTGCGGACCTCCCTCACCATCCTCATGGCGGCTGTCTGCCTGGCCGGCCCACTGACCGTGCCGGTCGTCAATGCCGGTGACAGCGGGGAAACCGTCTCCGGCAACAACGCCCCCCTGGTCCCGGACCGCGATATTCTCTACCGGGATGCCGAGGCCCCCCGCTGGAAACAGGCCTGGGACCGGGCGCGGGAGTTCTCCCGCCAGGGCCGGTATGAGCAGGCCCTTGCCCGCTACAGGCTGCTGCTTGCCGGCAAGAACAATGTCGACGAGGCGCGCTGGGAGTACACCTCCATTCTTCTTTTTCTCAAACGATGGCCCGAGGCCGGTGAACAACTGGATATTCTCCTGCGGAGCGATCCGAAAAACCGGCGCTATCTCCTGGCCCGGGCCCGTGTTGACCTGGCCTCGGGCCAGGTGGAGCAGGCGGTCTCCATCTACGGAAGACTCTACGAGGAGCAGCCTGCAGCCGCCGATGCCGGGGAGGCCCTGTCCGGCCTGATCAGGGCCCTGGAAGCCCAGCAGAAGGGTGCTCTTGTCCTGCCGCTGCTGGAACAGCTGATCCTGCGTCGCCCCGGGGATACCTCCCTGCGGATCAAGGCTGCTGAACTGGCCGCCGATGCAGGGCAGTTCGACAAGGCACAGGAATACCTGCTGGCACTGCTCGCCCGGCATCCGCGTGATCCCCGGGTGCTGCGCAGGCTCGCCCTGCTCAGTGAACGGCAGGGCAGCCAGGAGGCGGCGGCCACCTACTGGCAGCTGCTCCTGGTCAATGCACCGCAGGATGTCCAGGCACACCGGCACCTGGCACGCTATTTCGACCGGACGGACAACCGGACCGAAGAGCTGTCCCATGTCATGGCCCTGCTCGATATCCATCCTGCAGATACGGCCCTTCTCAAAAGGGCGGGTGAGTTGAACCTCCAGACCGGCAGGGCTGACAGGGCCCTTGATTATTTCACATGGTACCTGGCCCTGCATCCCGATGACCCGCAGGTACAGGAGCAGCGACAGGAGGCAAGAAGGGTGCTGGCCGAGAGCCTCCTTGCCCTGGTGGAGAACGCCGGCACCCAGATGCTGTGGCAGGATCTGGTCAGGGTCACCACCGACCGCACCGGTGTCTACCGGGCCATGGCCGATCTCCTGCGCCGGCGAGGCAGATGGCGGGAACTGGTGGAGGTCCTGCGGATCATCCACCGGCAGCAGCCCGGCGACCGGGAGGTGACCGCTGAACTCGATCGGCTCGAGCGCAGGCAGGCAAGAGCGCATGAGAGAAAAACCTCCGGGTCTGCGGCCGGACCGGCCGGCGGCCGGTGACCGCCTGAGCGGAACGACCAGGAGGTAAGCCCTGCAGGAGCCGCACGGAGCCTTCGCTTACCTCTTTGCACGGTCGTGCCTGCCCGCATGGGTAGGCGGCTGTCGGAGTCTCCCTGCGGTCGCTTACCTGCGGTCAGACACGCCTGCACAGGTAAGCGCAGACTCCGAATCTGCGACCCCGAGAGCGCTTACACCATTGTGGTCGGACAGACCGATGGTGAGCCATCCCGTGAGGTTGTACACCAGGAGGCTGTTTTCGGCCCCAGTCACATTCACAACTGATGGACTCGTAACAAGTCCATCACACTCTGAATGTGGCTCAGCATAAACGTTCGATATACAGGGAAGCGAACGGTGCGAGATTCCGGGGCGTAGCGGTGTCGTCCAGGCGGAGGCGTACATGGAGTACGTCGGGCATTGGCCGTACCCGCTACAACGCGGCAGATCGGACTTTTGCGATGCCATCACAACTGACGAGTAGTACTATTTTGGAGGAGAAGGATATGGTGGAGCGAATCCCGATGTCCAGACAGGGAAACAAACGGATGCGCGAGGAACTCGATCACCTGGAACGGGTGGAACGGCACAAGGTGGTGAAGGCCATCGAGGTGGCCCGGGCCCATGGTGATCTCAGCGAAAATGCCGAATACCACGCGGCCAAGGAGCGGCAGTCCATGATCGAGGGCAGGATCATGGAGCTGAAGGACAAACTCGGCAGGGCCGAGGTCATTGACTGTTCCAGCGTCAGCACCGACCGGGTGGTCTTCGGTACCGTGGTCACCCTGCTGGACCTGGAAACCGAGGAGGAGATCACCTATCAGCTTCTTGGTCCCGAAGAATCGGATGTCAAGAACGGCATTATCTCCGTTGCCTCACCCCTTGGTCGTTCCATGCTCGGCAAGGAGGTCGGAGACGAGGTTGTCGCCAAGACACCGGGCGGTGTCAGGGAGTTCGAGGTGATCGATATCCGGGCAGCGGAATCGGACTGAGCAGGAGTCCTGTTCTTTGCCGATCATGCTGAATGTTTTCAAAAAGCAGCGGTGGTCAAAAGCTGTTGCCGAAAGTGGCGAACTGGTGCGAAGACTGTCGCTGCCGGGCAGAGGATTCCGGCTGTCATGGAAGGAGAGGGGGGGGAGATGGACGGGGCTCAATCCTTGTTGGCAAGGATGCCTTTCTGAAAGATGTCAGCCACCTGGCGGGCTGTCTCCTCCACCGTATAGTTGGTGTCCAGGTTCAGGTTCCAGATCCGGGAGATCTCGTCCAGGGCACCGAAGATCGCCCGCTTGGCGATGCCGGGCAGGATATCCTGGCGGAAGATCTTTTCTTCCTGCCCTTTCTTGATGATGGTCGAGACGATATTCACATATTCGGCAAACCGGTTGTTGCGGTAGTCACGGATCAGCTTGTTGGTCTGGCGCAGCTCTATCTGTATGACCTCTGCCAGGTTCCTGTTCTTCTTCATTTCCGTGAGATGTTTGGTGATGAAGATCTCCAGCATCTTCCGTGGATCGTCCTCCTTGTCCAGCAGCACCCGCACCTGGTCGATCAGCTTGCCGATCTCCTGCTCGAAAACGGAGATCAGAATGTCGAACTTGTTGTTGAAATAGAGATAGATGGTACCGTCAGCGACCTTTGCCTCCTTGGCAATGTCAGAGATCCTGGCATTGAAAAAGCCTTTTTTGGCAAAGACCTTGGTGGCAGCACGTATGATCTTGGCGTGCTTATCTGCTGATTTCATCGGGAAATGGTCCGGAGGAATAGGAGTTATACGGAAAGTGAATGAATGCTCATTCTGCAGCTTACCAGAGGCCCCTTGCGGGTGTCAAGGAAAATGGGCCGGCGGGCGGCAGTGGCGGAAGGGGGGGCAGGGGGCGCTACCACCCGGAGGTATCGGGCCCCGGTGGTATTGGATGTTGAGGAGGCGGGATCTTTTTGCTAGAGTGAATGTATTGGAAGACAGAAGCTTGCCCCAATCGAATCATCATGGAGGAAGGGATGAAGATACTCGTTGTCGGCTCGGGTGGCCGTGAACATGCACTGGTCTGGAAGATACACCAGAGCGCCAGGGTGGACAGAATCTACTGCGCCCCGGGAAATGCCGGAATTCGCAAGCTCGCGACCTGCGTCGATATCAGCGCCAGTGACATCGACGGCCTGCTCGATTTTGCCGCAAAAGAAAATATCGACCTGACCGTGGTCGGGCCAGAGGATCCGCTGACCGCGGGGATCGTCGACCGGTTCGAGGAGGCCGGTCTGCGGATCTTCGGGCCCGGTGCCCGGGCGGCCGAGCTGGAGGGCAGCAAGGTCTTCACCAAGGATTTTCTCAAAAAATATGATATCCCCACGGCAAAGTACAGGGTCTTCAGCAAACGGGGCGCGGCCAAGAAATACATTGACAAGATCGGCGCGCCCTGTGTGGTCAAGGCGGACGGCCTGGCTGCCGGCAAGGGCGTGATTGTCGCCCGGACCACGGCCGAGGCCCGCAAGGCGGTGGACATGATCATGAAGGACAAGGCCTTTGGCTCTGCAGGCAACCAGGTGGTGGTGGAGGAATTTCTCACCGGTGAAGAGGCCTCCTTTATCGCCTTTACCGACGGCACCACGGTGCTGCCGCTGCCGTCTTCACAGGACCACAAGGCTGTCTTCGAGGGAGACCGCGGTCCCAATACCGGCGGCATGGGGGCCTATTCGCCGGCACCGGTCATGACCGGGCATATGGCCATGCGGGTGATGAACGAGGTCATGCTGCCCACCATCCGCGGCATGGCCGCCGAAGGCCGACCCTACAAGGGTATGCTCTATGCGGGCATGATGATCGACGGCGACCGGATCAGTGTGCTCGAGTTCAACTGTCGCTTCGGCGACCCCGAGTGCCAGCCCCTGCTCATGCGCCTCAAATCCGACCTGGTCGAGATCCTGGAGGCCACCATTGACGGCCGGCTCGACGAGATCGAACTGGAGATCGATCCCAGACCCTCGGTCTGCGTGGTCATGGCCTCCCAGGGGTATCCGGGCAGATATGTCACCGGCAAGCCCATCACCGGGCTGGTCACGGTGGCACGGATGAAGGACGTGATGGTCTTCCATGCCGGTACCGCACTCAAAAACAGGCGTATCGTCACCGCCGGCGGCCGGGTCCTGGGGGTGACCGCCATGGGAGCGAATATTGCCGCCGCCATTGACCGGGCCTACGAGGCCGTGGACAAGATCAGGTGGTCCGGTGTCTATTTCCGCCGTGATATCGGTCATCGGGCGCTGCAGCGGCTGCAGCGGAAGGACGGCCCCCTGGTGGGTATCGTCATGGGCAGCGACTCGGACCTGCCGGTCATGCAGGCGGCTGCGGATTTTCTTGCCTCGATGGGTATCCGCCACGACATCACCATCGCCTCGGCACACCGTACCCCGGCCCTTGCCGCGGAATATGCCGCCTCCGCCGCTGACCGGGGCCTGAAGATCATCATTGCCGGTGCCGGCATGGCGGCCCATCTCGCCGGCGTACTGGCTGCCCACACCAGCCTGCCGGTCATCGGCGTGCCCATCGACGCCTCACCGCTCAATGGCCTGGACGCGCTGCTTTCCACGGTGCAGATGCCCCCGGGCATACCGGTGGCAACCATGGGAATCGGCAAACCCGGGGCCAGGAATGCCGCTGTCCTGGCCGCGCGGATCCTGGGTATCTCGGACCGTGACATCTCGGCCGCCCTTGAGGACTTCAGTCGCTCCATGGCCAGACAGGTGGAGGAGAAAAACCGAAAACTGCATGCCGGCAAGTGAAGGTCCGGGAGGATGCGATCAGGGAGGCGGTGCGGATCATCCGTGCCGGAGGGCTGATCGCCTATCCCACCGAGACCTATTATGGCCTTGGTGTCGATCCAGGCAACAGGACGGCCCTGACGCGACTGTTTGCCCTCAAGGGGCGGCAGGAGGCCAAACCGGTCCTGGTCCTGGTCGGTGATCGTGAACAGATCGGACAACTCGCCGCTTTCATACCGCAACCCTATGGTCCGATCATGGACAGGTTCTGGCCAGGTCCGGTGACCCTGATCTTCCCGGCCCGGCCCGGGACAGCGGAGCTGCTCACCGGCCGGACCGGCACGGTGGGTATACGCCAGTCGCCCCATCCCTGCGCGGCGCGGCTCCTGGCCCGGCTCCGAGCCCCCCTCACCGCCACCAGTGCCAACCGGAGCGGTGAACCACCGGCATGCACAGCAGAGGAGATACGCAGCGTCTTCGGCCACCAGGTGGACCTGATTCTGGACGACGGGCCAACCCCGGGACAGCGGCCATCGACCCTGGTGGGCCTGGAGAAGGGCAGGCTGGTCTGCCTGCGGCAGGGCGCGGTTCCATTTGTCCGGATCCTGGCCGGTTGCCACTGAAGAGAAGACGAAAACGGAACAACAGGGGAGAACAACGATCGGGATCACCGATCAATCCGGAGGAGATATGAGCCAGTTACTGTGGAACAGGGACTTTGCCCTGGAACAGACCGCGGGCGACGAGGAGCTGCTGGAGGAACTGCTGCTTCTCTTCAAGGATGCGTCGGCTGGTGACCTGGAGAAGTTACGCCGGGCCGTCGACGAGAATAATGCATCGGCGGTGGTGGAGGCGGCCCACAGCCTGAAGGGGGCATCGGCCAGCCTCGGATTCGAGACCATCCGTTCCCTGGCCCTGGAGATGGAGATGGATGCCCGCCAGGATTCCGTGGCCTGTGCCGCGGCAAAGCTGGAAGAAATGGCCTCCCTGCTGGCCGAAGTCGGGAAACTCTAGCTGCGCTTTCTTCAGGACTCGTCGTAAAACGCCTGCGCCCGGCGGCATTACTCTTTCACCTCGCACCTGCCTCCGGCGCAGCGGACGCTGGCGTCAAGGTAGCGGCACGCAAAGCCCTTGCCTGCCAGTAACCGGCTGGCCATCTCGGCCCGGGGGCCACTGGCGCAATAGATGAATATTTTTTTATTGCGGGGTAACTCGTCCATCCGTGCCAGCAGGTGTTCCAGGGGTATATGCCGTGCCCCTGGCAGGAGACCGGCCGCTGTCTCCTCGTTGGTGCGTACATCCAGCAGCAAAGCGTCGCTCCTGCCCGCCATCACGTTCCTGAAGTCGGCCAGGGAGACCTCGCCGGCTGCAGGTTTTTTCTGCCAGGTGATGGTGGTGCGCACCGGTCCCTTCACCAGGATGCCGCCGGCTCCCAGCCAGCCAGCCAGGTTGCCCTCCAGCAGCGATACCCTGCCGAGCCCCTTGCTGCGCAGGATCTTCAATCCCTGCCGGGCCTGGTCGTCGTCGGTGCCATAGAGCACCACCGGCGCCCTTGCCGGGATTTCCGCTGCTGCGGTTTCAAGAAAGGCAAGAGGAACGGAAACAGACCCGGGAATCCTGCCTGTCCTGTCCGCGGCTCTGTCGCGCAGGTCGATGAGCAACGGTCCGTGGTCCCGGACAACGTCACGGCTGGCATAGGTGGCGTAGCCGGCCCTGACCCAGCCGGGCTCTCCGGCGACCATGACCCGTACTTCCCGGTACCCGGATTTTCTCGCCAGACCGGCGATCACGGAACTCCTCCCTCATGTGGGTCCCTCACCGTAAAAGATGAGCAGACGATCCCTGTCCGTCGGCAGCCTGTCGATGTTCTCTGCCGCCCCGGCTGCCGGCAGGGAAATGGCACCTGGCAGGTGGGAGCGTCTGTAGCGCGACCCTGGCCGGGTGTCGACCAGCATGAGGTCGTCACCGGCGCTGACCAGTTTTTGCACCTCTTCCACAGAGATCATCTCCACTCCGGCCGGCAGGCTGACCGGCAGCGGTCCGGTCGAAAGGGTCGGCGGCTGCTTTCCTCCCACCACGGCCTGGTCCGGCCGCATGCCTGTACATCCTCCGAAAAGGAAAGCGGCGGCCACCCATGGGGTCAGGCTCCGCAGTATCATCCTCGTCATGTCGGCCTTCTTCCCTCCTCTTCAACGGGATCGGTGATGGCGTCAAAGGTCCGGTCTGCTGCCTTGCAGAGGCTACGGCCAGTGCCCGACGTCAATGTACGCCTGCGTCCGGCCGACACCGCCACGCCTCGGAGTCTCCCTCCGTTCGCGTACCTGTGTATCGAACTTTCATGCTTAGCCATCGCTGGTACAGTGTAATGCACTTTTTACGAGTCCGCCAGCGGCGAATTGTTGCCAAAACATATCGGCCACCGACTGTGGACAGCAGGTACATGGTAAGCGCTCACAGGAGCCGCACGGAGTCTTCGCTTGCCTCACTGCACGGTCGTTGCCTGCCCGCATGGGCAGGCTATCGGTGTCTCCCTGCGGTCGCTTACCTGTGGCCAGGCATGCCTGCACAGGTAAGCGTAGACTCCGAATCTGCGGCCCCTGAGAGCGCTTACCCCATTGTGGCCGGACAAGCCGATGGTTAGCCGTCCCGTGAGGGTTACGGTACATGGGCTGACGGTCCGGACAACGGTGCCGGACCGCCAGTCCACAGTATTCCCCATCACAATGGGTTGTTAACAGAGAGCATCGCCAAAAGGCAGGCAAGAGGAAAAAAAGGCAGCCACGGCAAAAAAAGCCGCGGCTGCCCGAAGGAAGGAGCAGGAGTGGAGAATGAATCAGTTGTTGAAGCGCAGTGAAGGCGTCACCTTGTTGATGAGCCAGAAGAGGACAAACGGCGTTATGCCGACCAGGAGCGCGCCGCCCAGTCCCTCCTTGAAGGTCTCGATGTTATGCGGAATGATCGGCATCACGTAGTGCATGTAGCCGGCAAATGAGAGGGAGAATGCCTGGCCGCCGATGACCACGTTCCAGCGCATCATGAAGACGCCGAACAGGACCAGGACCAGGGCGAGTGCTGTCCGCCTGATGGTGAGCCTTGGCAGGATCAGCAGAATGAAGGGAATGAGGTTGCCGAAGCCGTACTGCAGGACAAAGATATTGATAAAATCTTTGCCGTACATGACCGAGCGCAGGATGTCCCATGACTTCATAGCCGTATAGCCCCGGAAGATCAGGTCCAGCAGCTCCAGGGTGATGGCGGCGATGAGAAAACCGATCAGGTAGCGCGATGTCTTGCTGATGACATCGATCTCCGCACCCTTGATCAGCTTGACCGAGTCGTCGCCACGCCCCTTGGCGAGCGTGGTGGTGAACTTCTTCCACTCCATGATGACGATATAGGTCAGCATACAGAGGGCAATACCCGAGACAACGGCCGACATGATGAAGATCACCGGCATCAGCGGTGACATCCAGAGGGCGTTGGCCTTGACCGAGCCAAAGATAAATCCGGCATACCCGTGGAGGAAGCAGGCAACCGGAATGCCGATACCCGCCAGTATCTTGATGGCTTTTTTATCCTTGGCGACGGCGGCCTCGCCCAGGTCCCACGCTCCGAGGGAGAGTACGGTGTACAGCCCCCTCATGAAGGTGTTGGCAACCCCGCTCTTGCCCTTCAATGCCCTGGCCTGTTCCACGAAATAGGTGCGGTAGACAAACCAGATTTCGCTGAGGACAATGATGGAGTAGGTGGTAAAGATGATACCAAAGGCCGAGATGGCCGAGGTGAAATGCGGCGTGAAGAGTACCTCGATGCCGCGCAGCGGCTGCTGCAGGTGCATGAGCAGCGGCATCATGGCCACCGGCAGGAGGGCCAGGGAAAAGACCAGGGAGAACCGGGCCATGTCCTTGAGGTCCTGCTGACCGAACACGTGGTACAGGGAGGAGAGGACAAAGGCGCCCGCCACCAGACCGGTCATGTAGGGATAGAGCACGATCTGGATGCTCCAGTAGATGAATTCATTGGGATAGACGAACCCTTCCTTGATGGTCCAGTCCATTCCGTGTGCAATCAGATGTCCGTTTGTCGCTAACTGATCCAGCATTTCTCACCTCACGTTCTCGTCCAGGCCGATATAGAAAACCTGTGGTTTGGTACCATATTCATCTTTGAGGACCGCGACCCTCTGGGTCAGGATCGCCCTGGTCACCGGATCATCCGGATCCTTCAGATCGCCTATCTGCCGGGCCCCGAAGGGACAGGCCTGGACACAGGCCGACTTCATGCCCTTGGTGATCCGGTGGTAGCAGAAGGTGCATTTCTCGGCCACCTTGTAGACCGGGTGAAAAAAACGAACGCCGTAGGGACAGGCCATGATGCAGTAGCCGCAGCCGATGCACCAGGTCCGGTCCACGAGAACAACCCCGTCCTCGGTCTGGAAGGTCGCACCCACCGGGCAGACCTGGACACAGGCCGGGTTCTGGCACTGATTGCACAGTTTGGGAACGAAAAAGGCCTTGGTGATCTCCTCGGCAGCGATCTCTTTACCCTCGATCTTCGGATCAGTATAGCCGTCACGCCCGCCGGCAGGTGAATCGATGTGGGCCTCGCCGTCCCTGGTGACCACATACCGCTCCACCCAGGTCCTGGTGACCGGCAGGTCATAGGGAACCTTGTTCTCCTTTTTACAGGCCTTGACGCAGAAGCCGCAGCCGGTGCACTTGTAGGTGTTGATCAAAAATCCCCAGCGGACAGCGGGGTCACCCACCGCGGCCCTGGCCTCGGCCGGTGAGAGGAACTTGAAACTGCTCAGCGGCAGGGAGGCTGCAATGGCGCTCCCGAGCCCCTTTTTCAGAAAACTTCTCCGGGAACACTTCATTCCATATCCTCCAGGTTCGGGTTGTGTGGGTTGTGACACTCGACACAGGCCTCACCCGGGTTATGTTCCCCGGGATCGATGGCCGGCAGTTCACTGCGCAGGCTGCCGGGGTAGGGGAGATCGGCATGGCAGCGGAGGCAGAGATCCCTGCTCCTGTTGATGGTCAGTGTTTCAGGGTCCTCGGGATGGTTGCGGGCCGGTCCATGACAGTTTTCACACTGGATGATCTGGTGCCTGGACGCGGCGAGACTCTCGGCATTCTCGTCATGGCATTCCACACAGGAACCGCCGCCCTTGTAGCTCACCGGAAAGTTCTTCCAGTCCGAAACAGCGCCGGCCCGGTAGAAATTGTAGGTGAAGCTCTTGCCGTGCACCCCGAAATCCGACGGCACCATCAGTGCCCGGGCCGTCAGGATCAGGGCGACGAGCGCCATGGCCGCAAACAGCGGCCGCAGTACATGGTTTTTCATACAGTACTCTCCTTCTTTTGACCGAAAAAAACAGGCGGAGCCGGTGCGTAGCCCCGATGCCTGATCCGCCCGCCCACCGTTTCAGTGCTGCCGGCCCTCCGGGGCCGAACCGGTTCCGGGCGACGAACATCGGCAAAACAACAGGTTGAACGACCGCTCCACTGATACCACAAAGTGGGAAAAATTTTTTGGCCCTTTATACAACTCTGTGGTATAGAAGTAAACACCCAATTTGCTCTAACCCAGGAAAAATCATGCTATAACCTGGAGAGTCGAATCGCGGCATGCGATGAAATTCCCGCAAAGACCGGAAGTTGTTTCATCAGAACCACTGGAACGGAGTGCCATGGCAGACAAGGAAATCGAAACCAAACTTGACCAACTGGCGGCCCAGATCACCATCCTCACCAATCAGCTCAGCAAACAGAATGCCCGCCTGACAGCACTGGAAAACACCCTGGCCGGAAGACAGGCCCAGGCCCCGGCGGCACAACCGGCACCGCTGGACAGTCTCCGGACCGATGCAGTGGCCGGAGGGCAGGCGGGAGAACAGGTGACCGTGATGCCGGTCACTTCATCCTGGGCCGGCAGCGGCTCGTTTCTCGCCAGGCTTGCGGCCATCTGTTTCATTCTCGTCATCGCCCTCATCCTGCGGACCCTGACCGACAGTGGCATCATCGGGGCCAAGGCCGGCTCGATGATCGGCACGGCCTACGCGGCCCTGCTCATCGCCACGGGCTGGAAACTGCTCCGCAACCGCCAGGGACTGGGCCCCATCTTTCCTGTCTGCGGCGCCCTGCTCATGTTCTCGCTCATCCTGGAGACCCATGCCCGCTTTGCCGCCTATACCACGGTTACCGCCTATTTGATCCTCTTTTTCACCATGCTGCCGCTTGCCATCATGGGGAAGCGCTACCAGCGCTCGCTCTTCCTGGCGGTCGGGCTCATCGGCGGGGCCTGCACCGCCTTTGCCCTTGATTTTCCCGCACCATTTTTCCCGCAGCTCGCCTTTTTCCTGCTCGCCGCCAACGTGGTGGCCTTTCTCCATGTCAGCGGCAGGACCCGGTGGGTGCAGGTGGTGCTCTATGGCATGACCATGACCTTCTGGTTCCTGTGGGCCCTCAAGCTGCATGCCCCCATGGTCAAGGGGATCGTGACCACGCCCGAGGTCGCCCTCGCCTGGTACCTGCCCATGACCCTGGCCACGGTCTTCATCCTGATGGGCTTTTCCGTCTACACCTCCTATCGCCACGGTGACTCGCTGAGCCTTTTCGACATCGTCCTGCCCACCATCAATGTCCTCTGGCTCTATCCGGCCGTAAGCCTTGTCGCCGTTCCCCTGCTGGGAGACGATACCCTGCTCGGCTACGCCGGCCTTGCTCTTGCCATGGTCCACTTCCTGGTGGCGGGCGCCATCTTCAGGTTTTCCCGACATGGCGGCCCCGGCATCTGCGCCTATGTCTTTGCCGGTGCCACCCTGATGGTGATGGCCACTCTGGCGGCGGTGGAGAACATCCTGCCGGCCCTGCCGCTCTGGGGCGCCGTGGCGGTGATGCTTTCCTTTGCCTCCCGGGCCTGCGAGATCGGCGGCATCCGCCTCACCTCCTACCTGCTGCAGGTGGTGGCCACCATTCTCGGTATCGGCTACGGTGTGCTCCTGCCCGGCACCCCGGATCCCATGCTCGCCACCCTTGCCGCCGGCTCCCTGGCAGTGATGAGCGCCTTCCAGTTCGTATGGAGCCGCCAGCACCCCCTGGCCTGCAGCGTGGGGTTTTTCAAAAAGGTGGATCCCGGCGACCATTCCGCCATCCTCCTGCTGCTCACCGCCCTGGTGGACGGTTTCTGCATGTTGCAGCTCATCGCCCACGATCTGCTTGCCTCCTCCGCAGACCCGGTCAATGCCCTGCTCGGCGCCCAGTCGGTCTTCATCAATGTCGGCGCCATGGGACTGATGGTCTTCGGCCTGCTCAGACGGCAGCGGGAGATCCTCTATACCGCCATCGGTATCGTGGTCCTCGGTGCCTTCAAGACCCTTGGATATGATCTGTTCAAGGCACACGGCGTCCCCCTGGTTCTCAGCGTCTTCTCCTTCGGCGCCGTGGCCGCGGTGGGCTCGGTGGTCTTCTCACGCTGGTCGCAGATCTCGCACAGTCCGGCCGCTCCGCATATGGCTGAGGGCCCGTCGCGAGAGGCCTGAGCAGGTCGCAGGGCCCTGGCCCGGAAAAAACCGGCCAGGGGCATCTGATTGTGAATTACCGGGACTTCTGTAAAATTCGGCAGTGCGTCAGCTGTGCGTGACCAGGGCTGCTCTTTTGTTTCTGAGCCATTGTCCATTGGCGGCAGGTGGTGTATAAGCAGGTACAGGAGGAGGCAGAACCATGCAGGAGATCACCATTGCCGTCACCGGCTGCACACTCGATTTTGAAACCGTTCGCAGGATGGCCGAACCGCTGGCCCTGCGGGACAATGAGTTCGCCACCCTGGTCGCCTGGAATGACGCTGACAAGGGCATCCACTCGCCCCAGTGCCTGAAATGCGAGATAAAAGGGGAGCCGGCCTGGGAGGTCTATGGCCGTAACCATGGCGGCCGGTTGCGGATCAGTGTCAACGATGAGACCTGGGTGCTGATCTACAGTTGATCCGGAGATCCGGCGGATCTCGGGGCGGACACCCTGCTCCGGGTGAAAGTTCAGCAGCACGCCATCCGGAGTCTACGTTTACCTGCACGCGCTCGCGGCTGGCCGAAAAGCCAGGCTGTCGGAGTCTCCCTGCGGTCGCTTGCCTGCGGCCCCTGAGAGCGCTTGCACCATTGTTCTCGGAAAAACCGCTGGTTCGTCATCCCGTGAATGGAGCAGGTCACTCCACGCGGCGGCAGAGATCCTGCAGCTCCTGCCAGAGGGCGTTGAGCCGTTTTTCCGACACCGGGATGGCGGTGCCCAGCTCCGGCGCAAAAAGGGAAACCCTGAACTCGTTGACCATGAAACGATAGCGTGCCACGGCCTCGCGGCACTTGCGCGAACCGGACCGCTCCAGCTCGGCCAGATGCTGCAGCCGCCGGAGAAAGGGCTGGAGCCGTGTCGCCTTGGCCTCGTCCTTGGCCGGCGCCTGTTCGGCCCGCTCGACGCGTCGTGCCAGGGCCCGCAGGTAGCGCTCCAGGTGCTGCAGCTCGACCGGCTCCGGGGCGAAAAGAAAATCCGGTGGTACGATCTCGGCCAGGAGCGCCAGGTAGTCATCCAGCCGCTGCCGGGAAAAACAGCGGCTCCTGCGCGCCCGTTCCGCCCACTGCATGATGGCGGCGCGGACCTTGCGCCGGGTGACCAGGATCGTCAGCACGCGCTCCAGTTCCTGCCGGCCGGTCCGGAGCAGACCCTGTCCCTCGATGGTCCTGATGCGCTCCTCCCAGGTCCGCCGGTCCGGTATCTCTCCGCCGCCGGTCCGGAAGATCCGGTCCATGACCAGCCCCAGCAGCGCCTCCTTCAGTTCCGCCGCCGTGGCCCGCGCTCCCAGGGCCAGCCAGGAGGCCGAATGGCCGGCCACCGCCGCCTTGCACTCCCGGGCCAGGGCCCGGTGTTCCCTGGCGAACCTGCGGCTGTAGAGCCAGCGCATGGCCCGGCGGTTGGATATCCGGGCCTGTTCCCGATCCCGGATATACCGCAGGGTGAGGGTGGTGCCTTCCCTGTCGGGCATCAGGGCGGGGTAGTGGATGAGCGGCTGACCACTGTCGGCATCCCTCGTCTGGACCGGATCCAGAAGTCCCTCAAAGTCCCAGTCGGTGATCCCCTGCTTTTCCGGCAGGGACACCTTCCCTGTCCTTTTCTTCGTCTCTGCCTCCCCCGGCGCCTGCCACCTGCGCAGATCGGCAAAGCAACGCCCGGCCCCGAGGGTCTGCCCCTGCCCATCCACAAGGACAAACCGCATCCTGAGATGGGGCGGCAGGGTATCGGTACGCCAGTCCTCCCGCCGCACCTCCACCTGGTAACGGCGGCGGATCATCCGTTCCAGGGCCGGGTACAGGGAACCCTGGTAGAGGTCGAGCCCGTCCAGCAGCCGGTCCACGGCATGGGGCAGGGGCACCAGGTGCCGCCGCAGTTTTTTGGGCAGACGCTTGAGCAGATGGAGCACCTTTTCCGGCAGCAGGCCCGGCACCAGCCATTCAAAGACTGCCGGTTCCACCTCGCCCAGCAGGTCCTGCGGGATCTCCACGGTGACACCGTCGGCATCACTGCCCGGCTCAAAGAGGTAGTGGAGGCGAAATTCAAGCCTGCCGGAGCGCAGGGTGGCCGGAAAGCGGTACAGCTCATCGGCAGCCGGTCTGCCCTGGCAGAGATCCTGTTCGCCCATGCGCAGGGTCTCCCGGTTGTGCCTCTTTTTCAGAAACCGGTTCAAGGTGTGGCGGTCATGGACCCACGCCGGCAGCCGCCGGTCATAGAACCCGTAGATATCCTCTTCGTCCACCATGATGTTCCGCCGGCGGAGCCGCTGCTCCATGTCGCTCAGGGTGCGGGCCAGCTTCAGGTTCTGTTCGAGAAAATCATACCGGCCACCGAGATCGCCCCGGACCAGCGCCTGGCGGATGAAGATCTGTCGCGCCTCCTTCCGGGTGGCCCTGCTGATGCGGCCGTAGTTGACCCGCCGGCCGGCCACGATGGTGAACCCGAACAGGGTGACCCGTTCCAGGGCCACCACCTGGCCGGACCTGCGGCTCCAGTGGGGATCGGACCAGGAGCGGCGGCACAGGTCGCCGCCGAGGTGTTCCAGCCAGCGCTGGTCGATGACCGCCGCGGTCCGGGCAAAGAGACGGGATGTCTCGACAAACTCGGCAGCAACGATCCACTGGCCACCCCGGTTGTAAAGAGAGGAGCCGGGAAAGAGCATGATCTCGCGGCCGCCAGCGCCCTGGTAGAGGTTCTTTTTCTGACGCTGGGCGATGTTGCGCAGAAAACCGGCGGCCAGGGCCTGGTGGATGGCATCATACGATGCCGGTTCGGTGTTGTCGGCAAATCCGCCTTCCTGCCGGAGCTGCCGTCTGATCTGGTCATGGACGTCGAACCACTCGCGCATCCGCTGCCAGGAGAGATAGTTGTCGCGGCAGAACCTGCGCAGCCTGGCCGCGGTGCGGGCCTGGTCACCAGTGGCATGAAACGTGTCCCAGATGGTGACATAGGTGAGGAAATCCGATTTTTCATGCCGGAACCGCCGGTGTGCCTCGTCGGCCTTTGCCTCCTGCTCGGCCGGCCTGATCCGCGGATCCTGGATGGAGAGGGCGGCGGCAATGATCCTGACTTCCCGCAACGCGCCCAGCTCCGCCCCCTCGATGATGATTCGCGAGATCCTGGGGTCCAGGGGCAACCGCGCCATGATCCGCCCCCGGTCGGTGATCCGGTCGTGCTGATCCAGGGCGCCCAGCTCGTGCAGGACCCGGAATCCTTCGCGGATGGCGCCGGGCGAAGGCGGATCGATGAAGGGAAAGCGGCGGGGATCACCCAGGTTCAGGGCGATCATCTGCAGGATCACCTCGGCCAGGTTGGAACGCTGGATCTCGGGCAGGGTGAACTGCGGTCTGGCGAGATAGTCTTCTTCGCTGTAGAGCCGGTAACAGATGCCGGGCCCGGTGCGGCCGCAGCGGCCGGCCCGCTGCCGGCAGGACGCCTGGGAGACGCGGGAGACCAGGAGGCTGGTGGTCCTGGCCCGGACATTGTAGCGTGCCTGGCGGGCAAGCCCTGTATCCACCACGTAGCGGATGCCGGGCACGGTGATGGAGGTCTCGGCGATGTTGGTTGCCACGATGATCTTGCGCCGGCGGGCCGGCCGGAAGATCCGCCGCTGGTCCGCGCCCTGCAGGCGGCCGAACAGGGGCAGGATCAGGGCCTGGCCCTTCAGCCGGTGGGAGAGGGCGTCCACGGTCTCCCTGATGTCCCGTTCCGTGGGCATGAAGACCAGGATATCTCCGCCCTCAGGCAGGGCTGCCAGCTCCAGGGCCCGGGCCACGGCCCGCTCCAGGTAGGTCTCGTTTTCGTCATCTTCGCCGTCATAGCGTACCTGTACCGGATGGGTGCGGCCCGAGACCTCGATGACCGGCGCCTCGTCGAAGTGGGCGCTGAACCGGTCCGTGTCAATGGTGGCCGAGGAGATGATCAGGCGCAGGTCGTCGCGGCGTGCCAGCAGTCCCTTGAGATGGCCGAGCAGGAAATCGATGTTCAGGCTGCGCTCGTGGGCCTCGTCGATGATCAGGGTGTCATAGGCCTGCAGCAGCCGGTCGCTTCTGGTCTCGGCCAGGAGAATGCCGTCGGTCATGAACTTGATCCGGGTCGTGTCCCGGGTGTGGTCGCTGAAACGGATCTTGTAGCCCACTGCCGCGGGATCGCCCACCTCTTCCGCCACCCGCTCCGCCATGGCCACGGCCGCGATGCGCCGGGGCTGGGTACAGCCGATCAGGCCATGCCGGCCACGGCCGGCCTCCAGGCACATCCTGGGAAGCTGGGTGGTCTTGCCGGAACCGGTGTCACCGGCAACCACCAGCACGCGGCTGGTGCGGATGGCCTCGACGATCCGCTGCCGGCAGGCGGTGATGGGAAGTTCGGGAGGATAGGTTAACAGCATGACTTTGTTTTTATTTCTTCGACACGGCACCCATGGCCGGGTATAATGGATATGATACGCTCCGCCGTGACCACAATCCGTGCCATCTATACCCGGTCTCTTCAGAAAACTCACTTGAAAAGCAACCCGGATTGAAAGCAACATAAAGGGGGAAAGATGAAAAAAATCCGCAAGGCGGTTATCCCGGTGGCAGGGCTCGGCACCCGATTCCTGCCCGCAACCAAGGCCATTCCCAAGGAGATGCTGACCATCGTCGACCGGCCGACCATCCAGTACATCGTCGAAGAGGTGGTGGCATCCGGCATCGAGGAGGTGATACTGATCACCAGCGCCGGCAAATCGGCCATTGAGAACCACTTTGACTACGATTTTCAGCTCGACACCGTGCTCAAGGAGAAGAACAAGGCCCGGCTGCGCGAAGAACTCAACAATATCTCCAACCTCATCGACGTGGTGTCGGTCCGGCAGAAGGAACCCCTGGGCCTTGGCCATGCCATCTGGATGGCCCGCAACGTTGTCGGTGACGAGCCCTTCCTGGTGCTGCTGGGCGATGATCTGGTGCGGAGCCGGGTGCCCTGCTGCAAGCAGATGATTAAGTTGTACAACAGGGTCGGCGAGGCCATTGTCGCCATCCAGCGGGTCCCCCGTGACCAGACCTACCAGTATGGTATCGTCGAGGGCGAGGAGACCGATATCGACAATACCTACCGGGTGAAACGGATGGTGGAGAAACCGGCGCCCGGCACCTCGGATTCCGACATGGCCATCATCGGCCGCTACCTCCTCATGCCCGAGATCTTCGACCTCCTGGGCAGGACCACTCCCGGCTACGGCGGCGAGATCCAGCTCACCGATGCCCTGCTGGCCCTGTCCAAGAAACGGGGCATGTACGCCTATGAATTCGAGGGCAGGCGGTATGATGCCGGCGACAAGCTGGGCTACCTGAAGGCCATTGTCGATTTCGCCCTGGATCATCCCGCCCTGGGAGAACCGTTCCGGGAACATCTCGAGCAGATCTGCAACGGCTGCAGTCCCGCTGACCGGTGAACCGCATCGCGGCACCGGCCGTGGACAGGTACAACGCATGAAACTCTACGAGGTCGCCGTTGCCGCGCCGCTCACCCGGACCCTGACCTATGGCGCGCCGGACACCATGGACACCGACCCCCGACCCGGAGTCCGGGTCCTGGTCCCCCTCGGCAACCGCCTGGTCACCGGTTACCTGCTGGGCCCCGCCCCGGAAGCCGGAGAGGACCAATGCGGTTTCACCATCAGGAATATCGTTGACATTCTGGATGCGGAACCTCTCTTTCCCCCGGTCCTGGTTCCCTTTTTCCGCTGGGTCGCGGCCTACTATCTCCATCCGCCCGGTGAGGTCATCCGCACTGCCCTGCCGGCCGGGCTCACCTCCTGCAGCGGCCGCAGGGTGGTACTCACCGGGCGTGGCCGGCGCGAAGCGGCGCGCCTGCAGGAAAAAGAGAAGGGCGCATGGGTCGACCGCCTCCTTGCCCGGGGCGAACTGTCTCCGGCGGCCGTGCTGACGCTGTGGCGCAGCCCGGCAAGGCAGCGGCTGCTCCGGCAGTGGGAAAACGACGGACTGATCAGCATCGAGGAGGTGGTCACCGGTGACAAGGTCAGGGCCAGGACCGTGGATGTGGTCGAACCCGGACCCCTGCTTGAACCACTGCCGGACAGGGAACCGGCCCGGGACGCCGAGCAGGTACTGCGCCGTCTCGCGGCATCGGCAGGTGCCGATGATCTCAAGCCCTCCGAGCACCGTGCCCTGCGCCTGTTCGTCGAGCTCTGGCTGGGGCAGGGCAGACGTCCCGTGCCGCGGCCCGAACTCCGCCGCCACTACAGCAATATCTCGGCCCCCCTCAAGGGCCTCTGCCGGCGCCGGATTCTCGCCATGGGCCGCCGCAGGGTCCACCGCGACCCCTTTGGCAGTCAGCCGCCCTATCTTCCGCCTCCGCGGCAGCTCACCGATGAGCAGGAGCAGGTGCTGGCCGAACTGCTGCCCGTGATCGAGGCACAGGAATTTGCCACCTTTCTTCTCTTCGGCACCACCGGCAGCGGCAAGACCGAGGTCTACCTGCGGGCCAGCGAGGCGGCGCTGGAGCGCGGCAGGAGTGTCCTGGTCCTGGTGCCGGAGATCGCCCTGGCCTCGCAGCTCGAGGCCCATTTCCATTCCCGTTTCGGCGACCGGCTGGCCGTGCTCCACAGCGGACTTTCGGCCGGCGAGCGCCTTGACCAGTGGCAGCGCATCATGACAGGCCGGGCCAGGATCGTCATCGGGGCACGTTCCGCGGTCTTTGCGCCACTGGCTGATCCCGGCCTGGTCATCGTTGACGAGGAACACGAACCGGCCTACAAGCAGGACGACGGCCTGCGCTATTCCGGCCGTGACCTGGCCGTCCTGCGCGGCAAGCTGGCCGGATGTCCTGTCCTCCTTGGCTCGGCCACCCCGTCAGTGGTCAGTTTTCATCATGCCCGCAACGGCAAGTACCGGCTGCTGGCCATGGCACGCCGGGTCCAGGGCCGGACCCTGCCCACGGTCGAGGTGGTCGACCTGGCCCGGGAAAAGCGCTCCAGGCCCGATCTTTTCTTTTCCGACCGGCTGATCGCCGCCCTGCGCGAGACAATGGAACAGCGCGAGCAGAGCCTGCTCTTCGTCAACCGTCGCGGCTTTTCCTCCTTCATGCTCTGCCGGGACTGCGGCCACATCGTCCAGTGCAGCCACTGCCAGGTCTCGCTGACCATGCACCGGCAGCAGAACCGGCTGGTCTGTCATTACTGCGGCTTCAGCCTCCCGCCCGACATCCTCTGTCCGGCCTGCCGCTCGGACAAGGTCGTCGGTCTGGGCCTTGGCTCGGAACGGATAGAGGAAGAGGTCCGCCAGCTCCTGCCCCATGCCAGGGTGGCCCGGCTGGACAGCGATACCGCCACCAGCCGCAAGAACTATCTCGCCATCCTCAAGGCCGTGCGCGACCGGGATGTCGATATCCTGGTCGGCACCCAGATGATCGCCAAGGGGCTCCATTTCCCGCACATCACCCTGGTGGGCGTGGTCTGGGCCGATTCCGGTCTGGGCATGCCCGACTACAAGGCATCGGAACGGACCTTTTCCCTGCTCTCCCAGGTCACCGGCCGGGCCGGCCGGGGCGAGAATGCGGGCCGGGTGATCATCCAGACCCACCAGCCGGAACACTATGCCATCCGCCATGCCCGCGACCATGACTACCAGAAACTCTATGCCCGGGAGATCGAGCTGCGCCGGGAACTGGGCTATCCGCCCTTTGCCCGCCTGGTCAACATCCGTTTCAGCGCCCGCGACGAGCATATGGTCAGGCGATGTGCAGGCCAGGTGGCCGAATTCCTGCGCCGTGCCTGCGCCGGTAAGCCGGTGATGCTCCTCGGCCCGGCACCGGCGCCGCTGGCCCGGCTGCGCGACCGGTCCCGCTGGCAGCTCCTGCTCAAAAGCCGCGACCGGGCCTGCCTGCGCCAGGTCTGCGAACAGTTGCTGGAAGAGAAGAGGAAACTCTGCCCGGCCGGGGTGCGGATGGCGGTGGATGTGGACCCGGAAAACATGATGTAGAGGACGACCTGCATGCCAAGGCAATTACCATTTTGACAGAGCCGGAGAATGTGCGATACTGAAGGAAAGCAACAGTAATCCTGCCAGAAACCAGGGGAGGGCCGCCATGCTCCCGCCATTGCTCCTGTCACCTTTTCCTCCTGCCCATGATATCCCGGCAGGTACGCTCCGCTCCCAGCCATGTCATCTCAGCCTGCACCGCAAGGCCATGGGCGCTGCCCCCGTGTATCCGGCCTGCCTGCCATCCCCGCTCCGTGGCCGGATCCGCTGTCAACCGTTGCCATCCACCGGCTTCCGCGAGAGGAAAAGATGAGAAAACCCAACGATTCCATCACGATTCTTCTGGCAGAGGATGATCCTTTTGTCCGCGACTACATGGCCGGCTACCTTCAGAAGCAGGGATACAGGACCCTCACCACCGCGGACGGCAGCCGGGCCCTGGAGCTTTTCATGGAGCATGACCCGGACATCCTGCTCACGGATCTGGACATGCCCGGACTCGACGGCCTGCAACTCCTGAAGGCGGTGCGGAGCCAGGCCGCCGATAAACCGATCATCCTCGTCTCCGGGGTCGGCACCATGGAGGACGTCATCGAGGCCATCCGGCTCGGAGCATGGGACTATGTCACCAAGCCGATTCACGATCCGACCCTGCTCCTGCATGCCGTGGAGCGTGCCCTGGAGCGCAGCTATCTGCTGGAAAAGGTCAGCCGATACCAGGAGGATCTTGAGCAGACCGTTGCCAGGCGGACAGCGGAGCTCAGCCAGAGGACCAGCCAGGTGGAACAGGAGATCCGGCAGCGGCGCGCCGCCCAGGCCGCCATTCTCCACGCCAAGAAGGAGTGGGAGCATACCGCCGACTCCATGGACTACTTCGTTGCCCTCATCGACCGGGAATACCGTCTTGTCCGTGTCAACAAGACCCTGAGCAGTACCCTGGGCATGCGACCCGAGGAGATGATCGGCATGTACTGCTGCCAGGCCCTGCACGACCGCAGCGAACCTATGGACGACTGCCCCCACGCCAAGGTCTTTGCCGACGGGAAGGCGCACTCGATGGAGGTCCACGAACCAAGGCTGGGCGGGCATATCCACTACACGGTCTCTCCCTATTACGATCCCGACGACAACACCCTGATCGGCTCGGTCCTGGTGGGGCGCAACATCAACCGGGAAAGACAACTGGAAGAGGAAAAAAAGGCCTTCCAGTCCCAGCTCCTCCATGCCCAGAAACTCGAATCCGTGGGACGGCTGGCCGCCGGCATCGCCCACGAGATCAACACGCCGGTGCAGTTTGTCGGTACCAACATCGATTTCCTGCAGGAATGTTTCAGCGACCTCTCCCTGCTGGCCGAACAGTTGCAGGGCCTGGTGAGCGCGGCCAAAAAGGAGCAGCTCACCCCCGACCTGATCCGCCAGGCCGAGGAATGTCTGGAAGAGGTGGACTGGCAGTACCTGCAGGAAGAGATCCCCCAGGCCATTCAGCAGTCCCGGGAAGGCGTGGCGCGGGTCAGTTCCATTGTCCGGGCCATGAAGGAATTTTCTCATCCTGCCTCCAGGAAGAAGACAGAGGCGGATATCAACAGGATCATCGAGACCACGGTCACCGTGGCACGAAACGAGTGGAAATATGTCGCCGACGTGGACCTGCAGCTCGCGGAAAATCTGCCCCCTGTACAGTGCCTTGTCGACGAGATGGGGCAGGTGATCCTCAATCTGCTGGTGAATGCCGCCCATGCCATTGCCGGGAAACTCGGTGAAAATCCCGAGGGCGACAAGGGAACCATCACCATCCGTACCCTTGCCCGGCCGGAAAAGATCGAGATCCGGATCGCCGATACCGGCATCGGCATGCCGGCGGAGATCCATGACAAGATCTTTGACCCCTTTTTCACCACCAAGGAGGTGGGCAGGGGCACCGGCCAGGGGCTGACCATCGCCCATGACGTCATCAGCGACAAGCATGGCGGCACCCTGACATTTGAATCCCTGGAAGGAGAAGGCACGACATTTATCATTCAACTGCCCCTGAAGTAGCGTTTGCAGGCTCTGCCCGCACAACTTGCCATCCCCGTCCATGCCGGCCATCCGCAAGCGGAACCGGCCCGGAGCGAACCAGCAGGTTCGAGATGCCTCAATGAACTGCCCGCACCAGATCGGCATCCGCAACAATTTTTTTGTTCTTGCCCTGTGCTGGTCCTGCATCATGCTCCTGCTCATGGCCCTGGACATGTACGATACCAGCCATGGAATCCTTGCCATGGCCAGGCTGGAAGCACGCACCGCCATCGGCAAGGACATCGTCTACAGGCAATGGAACGCCGGAAGCGGCGGGGTCTACGCGACCCGCTCCGCGACAACTCCACCCAATCCCTATCTCGATGTCAGGGACAGGGACCTGACCACGCCGTCAGGCCGCAGGCTGACCCTGGTCAACCCGGCCTACATGACCCGCCAGGTCCACGAGCTTGAACGGCGACAGCCCGGCGGCCTGCTCAGTCACATCACCAGCCTCCGTCCCATACGGCCGGCCAATGCGCCGGACCCCTGGGAGCGGCAGGCCCTGGAGCGGTTCGAGCAGGGGGAGAGCGAGGTCTGCGGCCTGGCTGAGCTGCAGGGACGACCCTACCTGCGGCTGATGCTCCCCCTCAGGGTGGAGCAGAGCTGCCTCAAGTGCCACGGCAGGCAGGGATACGGCCTCGGGGATCTCCGCGGCGGCATCTCGGCCTCGGTGTCCATGGACAAGTGGAACGTCCTGAAACGGCAGCATCTCCTGCGGAGCTTTCTTCTTTTCCTGGCTGCCTGGAGCGCGGGGCTGCTGGGCCTCGGGATCGACTTTCACCGTCTGTCTGTCCAGATCAAAAAGAACCAGGCCGTGGCCGGAGAGCTGAGAAACATCAAGCTGACCCTGGACCGGATCAACGACTGTGTCTTCATGCTGGATCCTGAGAACCTGCGGCCACTGTATGTCAACCGGGCCGTCATGGAGAAGAGCGGCTATCCGATGGAACAGTTGCTGCAGATGCCGTTGTCCGACCTGTTTCCGGATCAGGGGGCAGGGTATTTCGAAGAGATCCTGGACCTGCTTGTGAACGGGGAGCGTGATGTTCTTCAGTTCGAGTGCCGCATGCGCTCCCGGGACGGCGAGGTTCATCCTGTGGACGTCCAGCTCCAGTATATCGAGCTGGACGGGGGGACCGGTCACATCGTTGCCGTGCTGCGTGACATCAGCAGGCGGAAGAAGGTCGAGGAGGAGAGAAAGGAGATGGAGCGTCAGCTCCTCCAGGCCCACAAGCTCGAGGCCGTGGGACAGCTCGCCGCCGGTATTGCCCACGAGATCAATACCCCGATCCAATATGTGGGGTCCAATATCGATTTTCTCGACGAGTCCTTCCGGGATGTGGAAAAACTGATGGCACACTGTCTCCGCCTCCGGGAGGCTGCCGCGCAGGGCAGGGTGCCGGCCGACATGCTGCAGACCATGACAGAGATCCTGGAAGAACTGGACTGGGAGTACCTGGCCGACGAGATCCCTGAGGCCATTGCCCAGTCCAGGGAGGGAATTTCCCGGGTCAGCTCCATTGTCCGGGCCATGAAGGAGTTCTCCCACCCTGCAGGCAGGGAAAAACAGCCCGTTGACCTGAACCGGCTCATCGAGACCACCATTACCGTGGCCCGCAACGAGTGGAAGTATGTGGCCAGGGTGGAGACCGACCTGGCGCCCGCTCTGCCGCCGGTGCCCTGCCTTGCCGACGAGATGGGGCAGGTACTGCTCAACCTGCTGGTCAATGCCGCCCATGCTGTCGGCGAAAAGATTGCTGCCGGAAAAGAGGCGGGCCCGGGGCGTATCACGTTTACCACCCGCCTGGCAGACAACATGGTCGAGATACGCATTGCCGATTCGGGGACAGGGATCGCGCCGGAGATCCGCGACAGGATCTTTGACCCGTTCTTCACCACCAAGGAGGTGGGCAGGGGCACCGGCCAGGGACTGGCCATCTCCCTGGATGTCGTGGCCAACAAGCATGGCGGGTCTCTCACCGTTGAATCCGTGCCCGGTGAGGGAGCGACCTTTATCATCAGGCTGCCCATCTAGTGGCCGGAGGAGTTGCCATGGACAAGAAGACCGTCCTGTTTGTCGATGACGAGCCCAATATTCTTTCCGGGCTGAAACGGATGCTGCGCCCCATGCGCCGGGCCATGAACTTCGAGTTTGCCGAAGATGGTCCGGCGGCCCTGGAGGTCATGGCGGCCAGGAAGGTCGATGTCGTGATCTCTGACATGCGCATGCCGGGCATGGACGGGGCGACTCTGCTTGCCACCATCCAGGAACAGTACCCGCATGCGATCCGTATCATGCTCACCGGCCAGGCGGATGACGAATCGGTCCTGCGCACTGTCAGCGTGGCCCACCAGTTTCTTGCCAAACCGGCTGACCCGGTGCAGCTCAAACAGGTGATCAGCCGGGCCACGGCCCTGCAGGACCTGATGGCCGACGAGCGGCTCAAGAAGGTGGTCTCCAGCATCGGCAGCCTGCCCAGCCTGCCGGAAACCTATGCCAGGCTGCAGCAGGTCCTGCGGGACCCGGACGGATCTCTTGCCGATGTGGCCGCGGTCATCGAACAGGATCTTGCCATGAGCGCCAAGGTCCTGCAGCTCGTCAACTCCGCATTTTTCGGTCTGTTCAGACACATCGAAAGCCCGGGCCGGGCCGTCAACCTGCTCGGTCTGGACACCATCAAGGCCCTGGTGCTGGGGGTGGGCGTATTCACGGATATGAAGGCGCCGCCAAGCAGGATCTTCAATGTCAAGACACTCTGGTCCCATTCCATGGCGACTGCGGCCTTTGCCAAGAAGATCGCCACCCTGGAATCGGAGGACAGGGACCTGATCGACCATGCCTTTGTCGCCGGCCTGCTGCACGACGTGGGCAAGCTGCTCCTTCTGTCCCGTATGCACGGGGAATATGAGCAGGCCGTGCGCATGGCCATGGAGACTTCCTGTTCCCTGCTGGAGGCGGAACAAAAGATCTTCGGGCTTTCCCACGGCGATGTGGGCGGCTATCTGATCGGCCTCTGGGGCCTGCCCGGGCCGGTGGTGGAATCGATCACCTTCCATCACCGCCTCCGGGACTATCCGGATCCGGATTTCGGCCCGGCCCTGATCGTCCACGTGGCCGATTACATCAGCTATCGCCTGGAGCCCGGGCAGTGCATCGGTGAACAGCCCTGCCTTGACGAGGAGATCCTTGACCGGGCGGGCATGCTGGACAAAACCGACCAGTGGTTGGAGCTCTGCGGCGAACTCCAGGAGAAGAGCGGTGACGGATAAGATACTCTTTGTCGATGACGAACAGAACGTGCTGCAGTCCATGCGGCGGCAGTTGCGCAAGCGGTTTCCCCTGCAGACGGCCCTGAGCGGGGACGAGGCCCTGGAGGTCATGAAGCGGGAAGGCCCGTTTGCCGTCATTGTCTCCGATATGCGGATGCCGGGAATGAACGGGGTGGAACTCCTGTCGCGGGTCAAGAACCTCTATCCCGACACGGTCCGTATCATGCTCACCGGCAATGCCGACCAGGAGACCGCCATCGAGGCCGTCAACAGCGGCCAGATCTTCCGTTTTCTCACCAAGCCCTGCTCCACCGCCATTCTGGTGCCGGCCCTGGCCCTGGCCCAGCGGCAGTACCGGCTGGTGACCGCGGAAAAGGAACTTCTGCAGAAGACACTCAAGGGCTGCGTGACCGTGCTCTCGGAACTCCTTGGCCAGGCCAAGCCCACGGTCTTCAGCGCCGGCCTGCGGATCAGAGACCTTGCCTCCCGCCTGGCGGCAACAATGGACCTGCCCAACATCTGGCAGATCGAGGTGGCGGCCCTGCTGGTTCAGATCGGCTGCATCTCGCTGCCCACGGATATTATCAACAAGAAGTATGCCGGCCTGGACCTGGACAGGGAAGAGGAGGAGATGTGGTCCGGGTATCCGGAAACCGGTGCCCGGCTGCTGGAAAGCATTCCGCGCCTGGAAAATGTGACCAAGATGATCCGCTGGCAGCAGGTCCCGTTTGACGAACTGCAGGAACTGGCCGCAACAGAATATGACGAGGTCCTCACCGGTGTGCAGATCCTGAAAGTGGCCATTGACTTTGATCTCGAGACCTACAAGGGCAACAGTCCCAAGGCAAGCATCGACCGGTTGCGGCGGCGGAAGGGCCTGTACAACCCCCGGGTTCTGGATGCCCTGGCCTCCATCCGTTTCGAGGAGCAGAGCCGCACGGTCTGCCTCACGGTGGATGACATTGCGGTGGGCATGATCGCCGAGGAGGATATCACGGCCCGCAACGGCGCCCTGATCCTGCCCCGCGGCCAGGAGATCACCTGGTCGGTCCTGCAGGGACTGTATAATTTCAACCGCCAGGTGGGGATTGTCGAACCTATCCGGGTACGGATCGGCCAGGAGGAGGAAGAATCGCAGGGACGAGAAGAGGGGGACAGAAGGCCAGAGGAGAGAAACCGGCAGCCGGAGTGCAGATGAACGACTGTATCGTATCGTCTGCTGCAGGAGTGCCTGGCCGCTATGCTCCTCCTGGCAAGCGGCCAGGCACCAGCACATGCAGATGCCGTGCTGCCGTCCCTGTACAGAAAATCAGTCAAAGGCCTGGTCGGTCTTCCACACCTGCCACACCTTGCCCACCAGATCGATGCCGGGCTTGAGCGTGGCCTTGCCCGGCCGCCATCCCGAGGGGGTCGCCTCGCCGCCCTTGCTCTCCCGGACGAGCTGAAAGGCCTGCACCTGGCGCAGGGTCTCGTTGACATTACGTCCCACCGGCGGGGTCAGCACCTCGTAGCCCTGCACCACACCATCGGGATCGATGATGAACCGGCCACGGGCCTCCACGCCGGCCTCCTCGTCGTAGACCCCGTAGACCGTACCCACCTTGCCGCCCGCGTCAGAGAGCATGGGGAAAGGAACCCCGCCCTCCACCATCCTGCCGAGCTCATCCTCGTCCCACATCTTGTGGGTGAACATGGAATCGATGGACATGGACAGGACCTCCACGCCGAGCTTCTGCAGTTCGGGATACTTTTCAGCGACCGCTGAAATCTCCGTTGCTCAGACAAAGGTGAAGTCGCCGGGGTAGAAACAGAGCAGGACCCATTTCCCCAGGTAATCCGAAAGCTTGACGGTAACGAACTCTCCCTTGTGGTACCCCGGTGCAGAAAAATCCGGGGCCTTTTTGCCAACCCTGATCATGGTTTCCTCCTTCTGTTCTGGTTGCTTTCTGGCTGTCTCCGCCGGTGCATCGCCCACCGGCCCTCCTGTCGGGCGTGCACAGCCTGCCGGGATCTCTTCACCCATAACGACCTCCTCTGCCTGGTTTTCGTTGGTTGATGGCATCGCAAAAAGTCCGATCTACGGCGTCGTAGCGGGTACGGCCGATGCCCGACGTACCGCAAGTACGCCTCCGCCTGGCCGACACCGCTACGCCTTTTTATGCTTAGCCATCTTTGTGTTGAGTGTGATGGACTTTTTACGAGTCCATCATCGGTTGGTGTGGCTGCGACAAAAAATCCTGACCCAGCCGTAAACGTATCGGTATGTAATGAGGTTGCCGACGGCGGTGAACGATTCCGCCCCAACCATGCCGGTTTCTCACTTCCGCTCCTCGGGCCCCGGAGTATCAAGGGCGCTTCTGACCGCCTGCGCCAGTTCTCTGAATCCCATGGGTTTCATGAGCAGCTGGCGCACATTTTTCCGCCTGGTCCAATCCTGGTGCGGCATCTTCCGGTTGAAGCCGGTGCAGACGATAACCGGCAGGTCCGGGCGCAGGGTGCCAATCTGCCGGACAAGTTCCATACCGCTCATGCCCGGCATGGTCATGTCCGTGACCACCAGGTCAAAACAGCCGGGATTTTTCCGCAGCAGGGCCAGGGCGGCCAACGGGTCAGAGGTGGCGGTGACCGCGTATCCGAGCTGGCCGAGCATCTTTCGGCCGAGGTCGGCGATCATCGGCTCGTCATCCACAAAAAGGATCCGCTCGTCTCCCCCCGGAACCGGCCGGTCCTCTTCCTCACCCTCCGTTACGCCGGGCGGCTCCACCACCGGCAGATAGACATCAAAGACCGCCCCCTGGTCCTGTTCACTGTGCACGGTGACCACGCCGCCGATATCAGTGACAATGCCATGGACGGTCGCAAGACCGAGGCCGGTGCCCCGGTCTTCACTCCGGGTGGTGAAATAGGGCTCGAAGATCCGGTCCAGGATCTCCGGCGGAATGCCGCAGCCGGTATCGGCAACCGTGAGCTGCAGATAGGCGCCTGCCTGGAGGCCGGGCACGGCAGCGGCCCCTGCGGCATCCATGTCCACCCTGCGCAGCCGGACCCTGAGGATGCCGCCTGTCTCGTACATGGCATACTGGGCATTGGTACAGAGGTTCATGACCACCTGGTGGATCTCGGTGGGATCGGCGAGCACGTACTCTTTTGCCGTTTCTATCTGCTGCTCGATGCGGATGTCGGCCGGAAGGGCTGCCCGGATCAGTTTCAGGGCCTCCTTCACCACCATGCGCACATCCATGGGAACACGTCTGGCCTCCTTCTGACGACTGAAGGTGAGGATCTGGCGGACCAGTTCCCTGGCCCGGCCAGCGGCGAGCACGATCTGTTCAAGGTGGTCCCGGAGCTGGGAGTCGTCGGGAACCATGCTCTTGCACAACTCGGAGTATCCCATGATCGGAGTAAGGATGTTGTTGAAATCATGGGCAATGCCACCTGCAAGCGTGCCGATGGCCTCGAACCGTTGCATCCGCTGCCGCACCTTCTCAAAGCGCCGTTCCTCGGTAACGTCGCGGCGGACCGAGACAAAATGCGTTATCTCGCCCTGTTCGTCAAAGACCGGGGAGATGGTGGCCTCCACCACGTAGAGCCTGCCATCCTTTCTCCGGTTGACGAGATCGCCCTTCCAGGTCCGGCCACCATGGATAGTCTCCAGCAGATGGCGGTAGAAGGCGTTGTCATGTCTGCCGCTGCTGAGAAAGGCCGGGCTCCTGCCCAGGGCCTCCTGGCGGCTGTAGCCGCTGATCTTTTCAAAACCGGCATTGACAAAGATGATCTTCCTGTCCCGGTCGGTGATGATCACGCTCTCGGCCGTGTAGTCAACGGCCTTGGCGAGCAGGAACCGGCTTTTCGCCGTCTCCACCTGGGCGGTGATGTCACGGCAGATACCGCCGATCCGCCTCCTGCCATCGGCCAGGGTGACGGGAAAGAGGGTCAGGTGGCGATGCAAGGTGGTGCCTGCGGCCAGGCTGTATTCCATGCTCCGGACCCGGCCCTGGTCCAGAACCTTTTCGACTTCCCGCCGCAGGCTCCTGGCCGCGGACGGCGGCAGCACATCCTCCAGACGACACCCGATCAGCTCTTCGCACGATCCGGGCCCCAGATGCTGCATCCGGTTGTTGCTGGCTATGAACCGTCCCTGCTCATCCAGCATGAAGATATGGTCTTCCGATGATTCGACCAGGGCGCGGATCTCCTCGCTCTTCTCGGCCAGGGCAGCGGTCCGCTGCCGCAGGCGGAGGAAGACGTTGATCCGGCTGACCAGTTCGGCCTTGCTGAGCGGCAGGCGCAGGCAGTCATCGACCACGCCGGTGTTGAGCCAGGCCGCGGCATCGGCCCGCCCGTCAATGGCCAGGATCAGCGGCAGGAAGACGGGATCCTTTTCCTTGAGCCGGCGCAGGCAGGCCATGTCGTACCGGTGCGTGGAGGGAACATCGATCAGGATCAGGTCGGCCTCGCCCGCCTCTGTCCCGGCCAGCGACACCACCCTGTGCCCGTGCATGGTGAGATGCTCGCGCACAAGCCGCTCGTCTGCCGGGCGTGCGAACGAGATGCCGATGGTCGTCCGCGCCTGGCCCACGGTTACAGCTCCGGTTTGCTGCCCAGGTCCTCGACCTGGGGCACCCCGGTCAGGAGACCGCGGAGTCGCGACAGCTTTTCGCCGACCAGGATGCCCTGGCCGCTGATCTTGAACTCGCGCAGGTCGGTCTGGAAATCGCCATGCCGTTTTTTCAGGCAGGCAACGACCTTGATGATCTCGCCGCTGTACTCGGCATAGCGGATCATGAGGACATTATCGGCCAGGTAGCTGACCCCGTCTTCGGAGATCCGCAGGTCGCCGACGATATTCTCCATTTCGTTGAGCAGGAAGAGGGTGGCCCGCTGCCGGCGGATATAGTTGAGAATGTTCTGCACGTTGGCGGTCAGGTTGCCGAACTCGTCCATGGCCAGGTTGTAGCCGCGCAGGCTGTCGATGACAACGATCTGCCGGCTGTCCGATTCCACATCCCGGCGGATGATCTCCAGGAACTCGTCCGGATACATCTCCAGGGGGTTGACCTCGCGCAGGCTGACCGTTCCCCGGTCGAGGCAGGACTGGAGGGGAATATTGATGCCGCGGCACCGGTCGAGAATGGACTCCGCGCCCTCCTCGAAGCAGTACATGGCGCCGCGGACGCCGTTTCGGGCCGCCTCGACAAGGAAATGGGTGGCAAGGGAGGATTTGCCGGTCCCCGAGGGACCGGTGAGCAGGGTGCAGGTTCCCAGGTGGAATCCCCCCATGAGCAGTTCGTCCAGGGCGGTGATGCCGGTGGAGAGCTTCATGCTTTCCCGGCCGGGACGCTGCAGGATCTCGATCCGGTGCGGGTAGACGACGATACCGTCGGCGGTGATCCGCAGGGTATGGCGGCCGGAGAGGTAATCGCTGCCACGGAACTTGCTCACCTCCAGGGTACGGATCTCGGTGACCCGCTCCTTGGAGATCTCGCTGTGCAACTCGAGGATGCCGTCCACGGCCATGGCAATGGACTGTTCCCGTTCC
>Ga0256833_1000021_pt1 | contig 136814 bp, 152 predicted proteins | sample 356284metaG_FD_190535 | JGI IMG/M metagenome (GOLD analysis project Ga0256833, IMG submission 190535) | Hydrothermal vent microbial communities from Mid Atlantic Ridge, Atlantic Ocean - 356-284 | ecosystem: Environmental > Aquatic > Marine > Hydrothermal vents | place: Atlantic Ocean: Mid... | reverse complement strand
CCAATATTTTTGAACTTCTCGAACATGTTTATAAAGGGGTTGCCGAGAGAGTGGGGAGTTGATCGGTAGTATATAAATTTTTTCTCGAACAACATTGCATTTCGGTTATAAGTGTTTCGATCAAAGGGTAATGTTCGAGAAAGGGGTTCCGAGAGAAAAACTTATATAGCCGCACTAACCTTAAACCATGTTCGAACACTACCCTCGATGAAAAGAGGATTGAAAGTTCTCCAATACCTCCAACCTCTTATTTTCCACTTTACTCACTCAATGAAAAGAGGATTGAAAGTTAGTGTCCTGTAAACTTTAGATGGGATTTCAATAGCACCAACTCAATGAAAAGAGGATTGAAAGCTGAGTTCGGCATTAGGAAATTGGGAATTCAACCAATAAGTAACTCGATGAAAAGAGGATTGAAAGATTATATCTTCAAGCTCATCTAAATACTTAAACTCCCAATCCTCGATGAAAAGAGGATTGAAAGTGGGGGACGGCGGGAATCCCCCCCGTGCTGATAAAAACGGGCAGAACTCGATGAAAAGAGGATTGAAAGATCTATACGCTTTCGACGGGTTTACCCCTGTAGATACTCTCTCCCGATGAAAAGAGGATTGAAAGTTTTCACTGAGAAAGTCCTTGCCAAATCTGATCACTATAATTTGTCATTACCTTCGGTTGGTGTCATCGCGGGGCGACTCTCCAAAAGATGGTTTCACAAACAATATAAGTCATCGATAGAGACTTAAACGCTAAACAATGACCGAATTCAATAAGCGGGCTTAAAGGCTTCCAATCTGCAAGGAGTGTGATGGGATATGAAGGAGATAATTCACAACGTGTTTTTGATGGATAGGGAAGGTAAGGAGATACTCGTAACGAAGAGTAAATACGGTTCCCACTACGGGGAGAGGAAGATAGGCGAGTTCAGGGAGTGGATACCGAGCAGGAGCAAACTTGCCGCGATGATTCTTAAGGGGCACGTGATAGACATAAAGCCGGACTGGAAGGTTCTATACTTGGGAGCGGCGAGCGGAACCACTGTGAGCCATTTGGCGGACATAGTGGATGAGGGGATAATCTACGCCGTAGAATACTCCGCAAAGCCTTTCGTTAAGTTTCTGCAACTCGCAGAGGAGAGAAGGAACATAATACCCCTACTCGAAGACGCATCCACCCCGTGGAAGTATAACGGAATAGTCGAGAAGGTCGACTTCGTTTATCAGGACATAGCCCAGAAGAACCAGATAGAGATATTCTTCGCGAACATAGACATGTTTCTGAAGAAGGGAGGAGAGGGAGTTATAATGGTAAAGGCGAGGAGCATAGACTCCACAGCAGAGCCGGAGGTGGTATTCGATAGGGTTATCGAGGAGTTGGGGGAGAGGCTCGAAATAGTAGCCCACGGCTCGCTCGAACCGTTCCACAAAGATCACATTTACGTTCACGTTAGAAAGGTAAATTAATATATTGATTTTGTGTAGGGTGATCGAATGAGGGAAGTTAAGGTATTTGACACTACGCTTAGGGATGGTGAGCAGACGCCGGGCGTTTCTCTTCCTCCCAATTACAAGATCCAGATCGCAAAACAACTCGACAAACTCGGTGTGGACGTCATAGAGGCGGGATTCCCTTCCGCATCTAAAGGAGAGTTCGAAGCGGTAAAAGAGATAGCGAATTTGGGGTTGAACGCTACGATATGCGGTCTCGCGAGGATGGTAAAGGGGGATATAGATGCGGCCATCAAGGCGGATGTGGACATGGTTCACGTGTTCATCCCCACTTCCGACATACAAGTCGAGCACACGATAAAGAAGAGTAAAGATGAGATCGTAAAGATCAGCGTCGAATGCGTTGAATACGTGAAGGATCACGGGCTTAAATGCATGTTCTCCGCGATGGACGCTACGAGGACGGATATGGAGTTTCTCAAGAGGATTTACAAAGCCGTAGAGGAGGCGGGAGTGGACATCATAAATGTGCCGGACACCGTAGGTATAGCAACGCCCTTCAGGTTCTACGACATGATAAAGGAGCTAAGGGAGCACCTCGACGTTCCCATAGACGTCCACTGCCACAACGACTTCGGATTGGCCACCGCGAACACTTATGCCGCTGTTTTGGCGGGAGCGGACGAGGTTCAGGTGACGGTGAACGGGATAGGGGAGAGGGCTGGAAACGCGGCTTTGGAGGAGGTAGTCGCCCTACTCTACGCGGAGGGTTTCAAGACGAACATAAGGATGGAGTTTCTCGTCGAAACCTCCAGACTCGTGGAGAGGCTGACGGGGGTAAGGCTACCTCCCAACAAGCCCATAGTTGGTGAAAACGCTTTCAGTCACGAAAGCGGAATCCACGCCCACGGAGTTCTGAAGGACGCGAGGACTTTCGAGCCGGGAGTCATAACGCCCGAAATGGTAGGACACAAGCGTAGGATAGTCATAGGAAAGCACGCCGGCAGGCATCAGATAAAGAAGATCTTGGAGGATGCCGGCTACGTCGTTGACGAGGAAAGTCTGAACAAGATATTCGAGAAGGTCAAGGAGTTGGGGGACAAGGGTAAGAAGGTGACGGACCTCGATCTCTTCACGATAGCGGAGGTCGTGCTCGGGGAAGTGAGGAGGGAGGAGAGGGCGGTAAATTTGGAGGAGGTTACGGTAATAACGGGCAACAAGATTACTCCAACCGCGGTGATAAACGCCGAAGTTATGGGGGAGAAGAAGGTCACGTCCGCGATAGGAGTCGGGCCGGTCGATGCATCGCTCAAAGCGGTCACTGAACTGCTCGGTAAAAGGATAAAGATAACGGAATTCAGGATGGACGCCATAACCGGTGGAAGCGACGCTTTGGCCGACGTTTACGTAACGATCGAAGACGAGAGCGGGGAAACGTTTACCGCAAGATCCGCCGGACCTGACATAGTGATGGCGTCGATAGATGCGGTTATAAATGCGGTCAACTACTTGATGCTCAAGAAGAGGAAGGGGCGGTAGTCATGCCCTTAAAGAAGAAGATCAGCCTTTCCAAGATACAGAAGATAAAGAAGTTGCTTTCATCGCGAAAATCGGAAAACAGGAAGAAGATAGGCGTTTTGGTCGATGGCCCGAACATGCTGAGAAAGGAGTTCAACATAAACCTCAGCGAGATAAGGGAGATTCTTTCGGAATACGGGGACATCAAAGTTGCAAAAGTCTTCCTGAACCAATACGCGAGCGAGAAGCTCGTCGAGGCTATAGAGAATCAGGGATTCGAGCCGATAGTGACTTCCGGAGACGTGGACGTTAGGATGGCGGTGGAGGCTATGGAGTTGATATACAACGATTCCATAGACGTGCTGGCTTTGGTTACGAGGGATGCGGATTTCAAGGCGGTTTTGAAGAAGGCGATGGAGATGGGAAAGGAGACGATAATAATAGGGGCGGAGCCGGGCTTTTCGGCAGCACTGAAGAACTCCGCAGACATAGCGATAGTTCTCAACGAGGAGGATTTCGAGGAGGAAGAGGTTGGAGAGCAGATAAGAGCATGAAAGTCTTCCTTTTCGAGTTCGCAACTTGCTTCGGAGGATTGCCGGCGGAGATAGCGGTGGAAGGACTGGGCATGTTCAAAGCCCTTTACGAGGGATTCATCGATTTCTGCGAAGTCGTATCCTTTCTCAGTCTTGACTGCGATTTCGACGTTCTGACCTTCGAATGCGAGGACAAGTTTCTCTGCCATCTTGAGAGATCCGATTTCGCTTTAATAATAGCGCCGGAAACGGACTGGAACCTCCTAAAGCTTACCAAGCTCGTGGAGAAGAGCGGTATCCCGAACTTGGGAAGCTCTTCTAAGGCTATAGAGGTGACTTCGGACAAGTGGGAGCTCTATCGAAGGCTCAAGGGCAAGGTGAGGATGCCTAAAACTTCCCTCAGGCCCATCGATCCCCCCTTCCTTGTCAAGCCGAGGGTGGGATGTGGCGGGGAGGGGATAAGGATAGCGGACGAAGTTCCAGACGGTTATCTGGCTCAGGAGTTCGTGAAGGGAATGGACGTAAGTGTGAGTTTGATAGTAGGTGATGAAATAAAGGTTCTGAGCGTGAACAGACAGATAATAGAATCGTTCAAATACAGAGGGGCGGTGGTTCCTTTCGATTTCAGGGAGGACATCATGGAAACCGCCTTAAAAGTTGCAGAATCGATAAAGGGTCTTTTCGGATATGTCGGCGTGGACATGGTAGTTTCCGAAGAGGACGTTTACGTTCTTGAGGTGAACGCGAGGGTAACCACACCTTCCATCCTCTTCAGAGACGTTTACGGAATGAACTTGGCGAAGCTTCTGATGAGAAATTACGAAGGAAAGGAGATTCCCGAATTCACTCCGAAGAGGAGGATGAGGTTGAGGAAGGTGGAGGGGAAGGAGGGGTTCGTCGTCTTAGACGGTTACGCCATCGTCAAGGAGGTTCTCGATGGCTGAGATAATTTTAGCTTTAGACGTTACGGATGCCGGAAAAGCGGTAGAGATAGCGAAGGATGTGTCCGAATTCGTGTCCGCGGTGAAGGTCAACTACCCCCTCGTCCTTTCCGCGGGTATCGGAATAGTTGAGAAGCTTAGGGATGTAAGGCCGGTCATAGCGGACTTCAAGATAGCGGACATACCATACACGAGCTCTCTCATAGCGGAGATAGCGTTCTCCCATGGGGCGGAAGCGGTGATAGTCCACGGATTCTCGGGAAGAGAGACTGTTAAGGCGGTTCTCAACGTTGCTAAGGAGTTTGGAGGGGAGGTTTACGTTGTTACCGAACTGACGAGCTCTTGCGAATTCTTCGAAGGGATTTCGGAGAAGATAGCGGTGATGGCGAAGGAACTGGGATGTCACGGGATAATAGCTCCGGGAAACAGGCCGGAAAAGGTGGCAAAGCTGAAGAGGATCGTCGGAGATTTGAAAGTCCTCTGCCCGGGAATTGGTGTGCAGGGGGGAGATGCCAAAGCGGTTGTTGAGGCGGGTGCGGATGCCATAATCGTTGGGAGATCCATATACGAGGCGGAAGATCCTAAGGAAGTGGTGAGGATGCTCTCGGAGCTATGATCGGCGTCTATTCTAACATGTATTACCCGACGAGATGGGTTCCGCTTAGGAGGAGGGGGTTGGGATGGCACAGGTGCAACGAACTCTACGAGGAACACGAATGCGTAGCTTCGTGCGGTTTGATAGATTCGATGCTCGAAGTGGTCCTGGACGTTAAGGGATGCAACCTGAACTGCAAGTTCTGCTGGTGCTGGAAGATGAGGCATCTATCGAAGGACATAAGGAAGACTCCCGAGGAAGTCGTTTCGGACATCCTGTGCAGAATAGATAGAACCGTCAACGATAAGTTTGTGAGGAGGTCGAAGTTCGAGTTCGGGGTTATAAGGATAACGGGAAACGAACCCACACTGCAGTGGGATCATCTGATAAAAGTAATGGAGATTCTGAACGACATCGAAAGGTTGACGGAGATCTGCGAGAGAAGGGGGATCGATTGCAGTTCGGCGGAGATAGCACACGAATGCAAGGTGATAGTGGAGACCAACGGGATCAGGTTGAGGGAGCTCGATTTGACACCTATCCTCGATTTCGAAATCGAAATAGATTTCGACGTATCTTTTAAAGGCGTAAATCCCGAGCAATTCGAGTGGCTTTCCGATAGACCTTCCAAACTCTTTTTCGGGCAGATAGAGGGGTTCGTAAGGCTGTTCGACTTTTTGGAATCGAAGGATAACGTTAAGGCAAATCCGGTTTTGGGAATAAATCACGCCCCGAATTACTGCGTTTGGAGGAAGGGGCGTAAATACGTTATGGACGTGGAAATAGTCGATAGAGAGGGGAGAAAAATGGACTTCTACGATTATTCGAAGGAGTTCGAGGAGGACGTTCTTTCGAGAGGTGATTTGAGATACGACGAAGCTCCGTTCAGGGAATACTTCGGAATAAACAGGGATAGAGCGAGACTCGTTGTGGCGGTGATTTATGAGGGAAAGAGGTATCTGCATGTTCTCCCTTCCGAGATTCCGGAACTGGTCGGTGGTGGAAATGCTGTTCCTCGTTAGGTATTCCGAGGTGTTTCTCAAGTCAGAGCCTGTGAGGAGGAGGTGGGAGAACACGCTGATTAGGAACATAAAGAAGGTCTTGGAATGTAGGGTGAGGAGGGAGAGGGGAAGGATATGGGTTATAACGGAAGATGAGAACGCGAGGGAAAAGCTCAGGAAGGTGTTCGGGATAGTCTCATTTTCCGAATGCGTTCACTGCAAGCTTCACGAACTCGAAAGAGCGGTCTTGGATTTCTGCAGAAAAATCGGAATCGATAAGGCTAAGAGCTTTGCCGTTAGGGTTAAGAGGGTAGGTGAGCATGATTTCACTTCCCAACAGAAGGCGGCCGAACTTGGAGCTTTAATCCTAAGGAACTTCCCGCATCTTAAGGTGGACTTGGAAAATCCAGAAAAAACGATATACGTCGAGATAAGGGGAGAGGACTGCTACATATTCGGCGAAATAGTGAAAGGGGCGGGAGGTATTCCCTTAGGGGTTGAGGGAAAGCTCGTATCTCTGTTTTCCGGCGGAATAGATTCGCCCGTCGCGACTTGGATGATGATGAAGAGGGGTTGCGAAGTGATACCGGTTTACTTCGACTGCTCCCCCTTCACGGACGAATCCACTTTGAGGAGAGCGAAGGAGGTTGCCGAGGTTCTTAAGGAGTATTGGCCGGACTTCGAGCTTAGAGTGGTTGAACACGGAGAATTTTTGAGAAAGGTAAAGGACGTTCTGAAGGAGATGAGGCTCGAAAGTTACACGTGCGTTCTCTGTAAGAGGAGGATGCTGAGGGTTGCCGAGGCTATAGCGAGGGAGGAGGGGGCTAAGGGTCTGGTGACGGGAGAATCTCTGGGGCAGGTGGCGTCTCAAACTTTGGACAACCTCATGGTTCTGGATGACGCATGCGATCTCCCTACATACAGACCCCTCATAGGACTGGACAAGCTCGAAATAGAGGAGATGGCGAGGAGGATAGGGACTTTTGATGTATCCACAAAGCCCGCCACGGAATGCAAGGCGGTTCCGAAGAAACCGACTACGAAGGCGAAGCTTGAAAAGGTTCTTGAGATAGAGGAGAAATTAGAACCAGTCTAATCCCCTCATCTTCAACTCCCTCCTCTTCCTCTCCAAGAACCTCTGAACCGTCGAATGCTGAGCACCCTCGACGAGCATCTCTATAGCTTCCCTCGCTATTCCGACGCTTTCGGCAGCCCCTATTATCGCTACGGTCTTTCCGTAAACGGAAACGTTTACGTTTAAAACGTCTTCTATGAACTTCCTCATCTTTCCCTCCTTCCCTATTATCCTCCCCTTTATCCTTTCGAGGTGCTTGGGGGAGACGTAGGTGGAGAGGTCTATTATTTCCAAAACCATCATGTCGTCCTGCAGAAGCTTCATCGCAACCTCGGGATTGAATCCGTGCGCTATCGCCTTTATCACGTCCTGCACTCTCATGAAGCTTATCGGATCTTCACACTGAATTCTAACGACTCCCGTCTTGCTGTCAATCCTTAGCTTGCATCCCGTTTCATTCTCTATCCTCTCCTTAATTTCGCCCTCCTTACCTATCAAAACGCCTATCCTGTCCTCTGGAATCGCGAGTTCTATCTCCATTCTTTCACCTCTTACATCCATTCAATTCCACAAGTTTTAACCGTATCGAAATGGCATACGGTATCATGGAAGCTCTGGATTACCTCTCCCTATCTTTGACAATCGCGGTATTGATCGCTTGGTTCTACGTATACTTCAAAACCAAGGAGAGGGGATTTCTACTAATAGCTTTGGCCGGGCTCGTGGGAGTTTTGGTCTGGATAGTAGAAGCGTTAACTTTGGCGCTTACGGGATATGATGTGAGAAGGGCGTTCGATATTATAAAAATCGAATCGTTTTTGGCACACCTAATTAGCACGATCCTGATTGTAGGGGGTGTTATTCATTTGATCCGACGATTTCCCCCTTCAACTCCTTAAGATCTCTCTTTACGCCGAACTTCCCGAAAAATCGCAGGAGATTTTTTAGATCTCTTTCCAAGTAGCTCATAGCCATTGGATGGTCTATCAGGACGCTCTGACCCATGTCTATCAGCCAAGGCTCGTCTTCGAAGAGCATTACGTTGTATTCGCTCAAATCCGCGTGAACTAATTCGGCCCTTCTGTAAAGCCTTTTGACGTTTTCTATTATTTCGTCGAACAACCCCTCCACATCCACGACCTCCTTTAACTCCGAACCCAAATCCGACAGAGTGGGGGCGGGTTTCTCGTCCTCTCCTATGAACCTCATGAGTATTATGTTTCTGAAGTGCTTTATCGGTTTTGGAACGTTTACTCCCGCCTCGTAAGCCCTGACCAAATTCCTGAACTCCTTCTCCGTCCAAACGTATATTAACTCCTTCTTCGAAATCCTCCTAAGATCGAAACGCTTGTCTCCGAAGAGGTATTCGTCCATCTTGTAGAACTCGCTCGTCTCTATCCTGTAAATTTTAACCGCGAGCGGAATCTCGTTTCCTTCATCGTCCATTCCGTCAGCATAGAAAACGTTCGCCTCCTTGCCCGTCGAAATAACCCCACCAAGCGCCTTGATGTATCCCTTAGCGGAGAGCTTGTATAGCGCTTTGAGAGTTCTGAGATCTAAGACCTCCTCGTATATCTTCCTGTCTTCCATTCCCTTCTCCTTCATCCTCAGCTTGTCCAGATACGCGTCAATTTTCCTGAGCTCGGATTCTTTCATTAAAATCGATATTTGCATGGAGGTATATAGCGTTTTTCTGCTCAGTTCAATTATTCAACCGAGCCGGCAATCTAACATTATGAAGGTCGAAGTTTACCCCATAAAACTACCCCTGATCAAACCGGGAGACGATCTGGCGAAACTGATAGCGGATACCTTCGAACTCATCGACGGAGATGTCGTCGCGATATGCTCCACGGTAGTTTCTAAGAGCGAGGGAAGAATGGTCAGCTTGAACGATTACGAACCGTCTGAGGAGGCGAAAAGAATGGCTGAGAAGCTGAACTTGGAGCCGGAATTCGTTCAGGCGGTTCTGGACGAAAGCGAGGAGGTTCTCGTCGAATATCCCTTCCTTTTAGTTAAGGCTAAGTTCGGAAACGTGTGCGTCAACGCCGGAATCGACAGGTCTAACGTTGAAGAGGGAAAGGTTCTCCTTCCCCCGAAGGATCCGGACAGAAGTGCGGAGAGGATAAGGAGGAGGTTGGAGGAGCTTACGGGGAAAAGGGTAGGGGTTGTGATAACCGACACGAACGGGAGGTGTTTCAGGAGGGGAGTGGTGGGATTCGCCATAGGTGTTTCCGGGATCAAGGCGATGAGGGACTGGAAGGGAAAAAAGGATTTACACGGAAAGGAGCTTGAAAAGACGGTCGAATGCATTGCAGACGAGATCGCGGCCTTCGCCAACCTGATCATGGGAGAGGGGGACTGGGGGATTCCGGCAGTGGTTTTCAGGGGCTTGGACGTTCTCGGAGAGGGGAGCATGAACGACGTGTATAGGAGCGAGGAGGAGGACATTATAAGGACTTGCCTGAGGGCATTCAAAACATATAAATACTAACTCGACAACCCCCGATATGGACGAACTGATTAGGGAAGTCGCGTTTTTAATTCGGAACGGAACGGCCGTGGACGCTTTAAACGCTTTAATAGCAAAAGCTCCGGAGGAGGTAAAGGAGAAGGCCAAAAAGTTGTTCGACGATCCCAACATTATAGAGTCCCTCGACGGCGTTTGGGCGGATCTTTTGGCTCTGATATACTACGCTCACATATCACGCTACTCCTCTCAGTTCACGACGAAGCAGGGTATCGTGGGGAGAGTCGTGTCGTCGCTGACCGCTGCAAAGCTCGCGAAAAAGCTCGGTATTCCAGAACTCGAAGCTATTTTCCTGCTGAACGGTGCCAAAGGCTTGACACTGATGGGGATGAGGGATAGGGCGGAGGTGTGCTACCTGAAGGCGGAGGAACTCTTGAGGGATCTGGTCAAAAAGGACGAATCGTTTTTGAAGGAACTGGCGGACGTTCTGAACGACTTGGGAATAATATACGTCGAAACGAACGAGAAGGAGAAGGGAGAGAATTATTTGGAGGAAGCTTTGAAGATAAGAAGGGAGTTGGCGGAGAAGAACGAGGCTTACCTTCCTATGCTCGCCCAAACTCTCAACAACTTGGCTTCGCTTTACAAAGATACCAAGAGATACGACAAGGCAGACGAACTGTTCGACGAAGCCGAAAAGATATACAGAAAGCTCGTTGAGAAGGACGAGAACTACGTAATCGACTTGGCCGTCGTTCTGTGCAACTACGGGGCACTTTGTAGGGTAATAAGGGAGTTCGAAAAGGCCGAAAAGCTTTACAGAGAAGCTTTGGACATATTCAAAAAGCTTACCGAAAAGGACGTCTTCTACAACTCCGCGGTAGCGGACGTTCTTATGTATCTGAGCGGGCTGTATAGGGACATGGGCGATTTCGACAAAGCGGAGGAATACATGAAGAGGGCCAACGAGGTCTACAACGAGCTTCTGGCTAAGTTGCAAGAACGCTCAGAAGCTTCTTCAGGAGCTTAGGCCTCCTCACAATTTTTATCAAACTCGGAAGGACTTTGAGGAGGGTAGTTGGTCTGTCCATGTGCAGATCCTTAGCAATTTCGACGTTATCCCTTGCGAGCTCTATGAGGAAGTCGTAGTCCTCATCGTCGAGCTTCGAATACAGTCTGTATATCTTCATTCCGAACTCTATTTCTCTCCCTATATCTTCGACGAATCGATTCCTGAACTCCTCAAGGTTCGGAAAGGTTTTGGCCAAAATTTCGGTAGCTTCGGTTATGTAGAAAAGACCCCCTCCGGTGTAGGGCTTGACCATTCCGGCCGAATCTCCCACGAGAAAGACTTTTTCCTTCACGAACTCCACCAAACCTATGGGAATAGCTCCGACGTTCAACTCCAATATCTTCCCCGAAATTCTATCCGAAATTCTCCTAAGCAGATTTTTGAGATAGCAGAGCGGGTTCGACTTGGATACGACACCCACTCTTGCGTATTCGTCTATGGGCACGGCGTAGGCGAAGAATCCGTCGGAACAGCCGAAAAAGAGCTCGACCATATCATCGCTCAGAGCTTCGTATCTGCATTCCACCTGAACGGCCGAAAGAACTTCCGGCCTCTCGAATCCGAAGCACCTTGCAACTCTGGAATACACCCCATCAGCACCCACGAGGTAGTCGAACTCCACGAACGTCCTTTCCCCCATCTTCATGATCTCCGCCCTACGTCCGTGCGCTTTCATAAACTTCGACTTAACCCAAACTTCCGCGAATTCCGACGCTTTTTCGAGCAGATCCCTGTCGAGGATCTTCCTGTCTATTACCACCGCTTTGCTCTTCCCTTCGAGTTCAACGAATTTCCCGCTCGGAGCTATGAAGAACGCCCCCCTAATTTCGTTCAGCTTGCAGTCCGAATACCTCTTAAGTCTTCCGTAACACTCCTCGCTTATGAGACCGGCACACTGCATTGGAAATCCGGCGGACTGGTGTTCCTCCACCATCAAGACTTCGTGATCTTTCAGGGCGATTGCGGAAAGACTTCCCGCCGGACCTCCTCCGACGACTAAAACCTTCGCCAAACCACGTATCCCTCCCTTTCCTCGGCCTTAATAAGTCCCCTTCTGTAGAGGCACGAGAGGTGCCCGCTTATCGGAGGTCTGAGCACTATTATGGACTTAACGTTCCTCACCTTCATCAACTCCGCCATCTCAGCTACGAGCTTGTCCTCTCTAATCCCCTCTTCGGGTATTAGGGAAAATATAGTCCTGTCGATTTCCTCGATCATCCTTATGTTTTCCCTTATGACCTTCGTTCCCTCCCTCCTATCGAAAACCTCTCCATGCCCCGGAATGAGGTAATCCCAGTCGAGTTTTAACATCCTGTATAAACTTTCTATCATCATCTCCGGATCCGTGTAGTAGAGGATTCCGAACTCCCGCCAATACTCAACCGGATACACGGAATCCCCAGCGATCAAAGCGTTTTCTACGAGGTATCCGACGTGAGCGTAGGTGTGCCCGGGTAAAGGAATACAGAAGGGGTAGTTTTCCGCGTAATCGTCCACCCTAACTCCCTTTCCCCTGAAATAGGGGGTAACGAAGTCCTCGGGAAGAAACGCCCAGTTGAAGAGACCGCGCCAGTTTATGGTCGGATCCTCCACCATGTTAGATTCGAGCTTCGGGGCTATTACCTTCGCTCTTATGAAGTGAGCGTCTCCGAAGTGATCCGCGTGTCCGTGCGTAATGAAGACTTCCTTAACACCGTCGTAAACGTTCCTTCCGACGTTGGGATCGAAAACTGCATCTTTCCAGAGAACAGTGTTGACGCCGAATCTACCCTTAAAAATCGTGAACTTTTCGATCTTCAGTTGAATCATGAAATAAATCACGATTAATTCGATTAAAATTTTTATCTTCGACAAACGATCTATTTTTCCGAAAAACCCTTCAACTGAATTCGTCAAAAATCGAAAGATAAATTTATATATGTCGAAGTCAACACGAGTCGTCATGGAATGGGAAAAGGTGTGGATGGTCACCGCCAAGACTTTCGTTAAGGGGGATGTGGAGAGAATAGTGAGGGAGCTCGAGGCTAAGGGGTTCAGAGTCGAAAAGAGAGAGATAGTCTTCGAATACGAATAAAAAATTCAAGGAACGAGCCTGTTCCTGTCCCTCGGAAAGAGCACGACTTCTCTTATGTTTTTCAACCCCAGCATGGACATCAAGAGCCTCTCCGCTCCAAGCCCCCAGCCGGCGTGAGGTGGCATCCCATATCTGAAAGCTTCCAAGTAGAATTCGAAGCTCTCCGGACTCAATCCGCACCGTTTTATCCTCTCCACGAGCAGATCGTATTTGTGAATTCTCTGAGCTCCGCTCGCGAGCTCTAAAGCCCCTTTCATGAGGTCGAAGCTCTTGCATATTTCGGGTTTGTCTTCGTATGGCATCGCGTAGAACGGTTTCGATTCGGTCGGCCAGTCCACTATGAAGTAGTGGCCTTCGATCTCCTCTCCTATGGCCTTCAAAGCCGGAGTGCTCAGATCCTCACCCCAAGGAATTTCCTCCCCCTTCCTTTTTGCAATTTCCAGAGCCTCGTCGTAGGTTATCCTTTCGAAAGGAATTTCGGGAATCTCAAGCTTTACGTTTAGCCACTCCAAGAACTTCTCGCAGTTCTCCGCTACGTCCTCGTAAACCCTCCTTATCAGCCTTTCGAGAACGTTCATTACCCCCTCGTGATCGGTAAAGCTCATCTCTATGTCTATCGATATCGCCTCGTTAAGATGACGGGTGGTGTTGTGCTCCTCAGCCCTGAAGATCGGCCCTATTTCGAAAACCCTCTCGAATCCCGCTCCCATTAAAATCTGCTTGTAGAGTTGTGGGCTCTGGTTGAGGAAAGCTTCCTTCTCGAAGTAGCTGATCGGAAAGAGCTCCGTTCCTCCTTCCGTGGCGGTCGAAACTATCTTAGGCGTGTGAACCTCTATGAATCCCTCCTCGCTCAAGAACTGCCTTACGCTCTGCATCACCTGATGCCTTATCCTGAATATCGCGTGAACCTTCGGTTTTCTGAGATCCATGAACCTGTGATCCAAACGTGTGTCGAGCTCCGCCGGAACCTTCTCCGTAACCTCTAAAGGCAGAGGAACCGCAGCCTCGTTCAGAACCTCTATCTCCTTCGGAATGACCTCGTAACCCCCCGGAGCCTTTGGCTCCTTCTTGACAACTCCGATTACCTTGATCACGCTCTCCCTATGAATTTTCTTTGCGATCTCGAAAGTTTCGGGCGGAACCTTTTTCTTCGGAAGGGTTATCTGTATGAATCCCTCTCTATCCCTCAGTATGAGAAAGACGAGACCCCCCAAATCCCTGACTTCGTGAACCCAACCGAACAGCAGAACCTCCTTGCCGACATCCTCCTCTCCGATCTCGCTCGTCCACTTTCTCATCTTCCCCACCAAAATGCGCGGGATATATTAACGTAATGGGCGATGATGAGATTAGTCCCGGCTGACGGGTGATGAAGACTCCGGCCTGAGCCTCCTCTCAACCGACATCGCGTGAAATCTCAACCCTTCGGCTTTGGCGAGCTTTACGACCGCGTTACCTATTCTCCTCAAAGCGTTCTCGCTCAGAATCTGATACGTCACGTGCTTCATGAAAGTTTCAACGCTTAGCCCGGAGAAAACCTTCGCGTATCCGGAAGTGGGGAGTATGTGGTTGGTTCCGCTCGCGTAATCACCGCAAGCTACGGGACTGAACTCGCCGACGAAAACGCTCCCAGCGTGCTTAACTTTGTCCAGATACCATTCGGCGTTCTCGAACATTAGTTCGAGGTGTTCCGGGGCTATTCTGTTCGACACCTCTATGGCCTTGTCTATGCTTTCCACGACCGCTATTTTGAGGTTGTTCAGGTTTATCCTTTCGTCCGCTATCCTCTTGGCTATCTCATCTACGGCCTTGGCTATCTCGTTCGAAGTGGTCAGGACTATCGCAAGAGCCATCGGATCGTGTTCGAGTTGTGCCACGCAGTCCAGGGCTATGAACTCGGGATTTGCCGTCTCATCAGCTATTACGAGTATCTCCGATGGACCGGCGGGCATGTCTATCGCCACGTCCTTCTGAACTATCAGCTTAGCTGCCGTAACGTAAACGTTTCCCGGCCCCACTATCTTTTCAACCTTCGGAATCGTTTCCGTTCCGTATGCCATAGCTGCGATGGCCTGAGCTCCTCCTACGGCGTATATCTCTCCAATTCCAGCTATGTCGCATGCAACGAGGGTTAGGGGATTTACCCTCCCTTTCTCGTTCGGAGGCGTGCACGCTATTATTCTCTCGACTCCGGCTATGTTAGCCGGAACTCCGGCCATTAACGCTGTCGAAGGATAACTCGCCCTTCCTCCGGGAATGTAGATGCCGACGGAATCGAGGGGCGTGAACTTCCTCCCCATAACGCAATCTCCGAAGTCTATCTTCATGTCCCTCTCCACTGCTGTGATAGAATGAAACCTGTCTATGTTCTCCCTCGCCACTTCGAGGGCGTCTATCAAATCGTCGTCGATCAGATCGTAAGCTCTGTCTATCTCCTCCTTCGGAACCTTGAGATATTCCGGCTCGACCCCGTCGAACTTCTTCGTGAACTCCAAGAGGGCTTTATCTCCCTCCTCCCTCACCTTCTCCACAATCGGTCTTACCTTCTCCATGAACTCGTCCCAATCGATCTTCCTGTTTTCGAGTTTCAGCAAATCATCGAGTGGAACTATCATACGGTTAGCACGGAGTGCATTGTATTTAAATGTAAAAGCACTCGCCCGAAAACACCCTTATCTCCTCTCCATCCCTTTTCAGGATGAGTGCTCCGTTTTCTGCCAAATCCTTGGCAAGTCCTCTGAACTCCTTCCCCGCAACCCTTACGACCACGAATTTTCCTAAGGTGTCGGAAAGCTTCTTCCACCTCTCCCTCACCTTCTCCCACTTTCCTTCCAAAAGCTTTTCGTAGTAGAACTCGAACCTCTCTATAACCCTCCCCAAAACTTGCGAGCGGTTCAGATCCTTCCCGTGAACTTCCTTCAGGGATATCGCGTATTCCGGAACGGGATTGTTGACGTTTATTCCTATTCCGACGATTACGATCGGATTCTCAACCTCCCCAGTTAACTCGCACAGAATTCCGCAGACCTTCCTTCCCTCTATCAGAACGTCGTTCGGCCACTTCAGTTTCCCACCTATCGCCTCCGCCACGGCAACTCCTGCAGTAAGGGTCAGCTTGGGAACGTCCTCTATGGGGAGAGGATCGAGGGTTAGGGAGAAGTAAAGTCCTCCCGGTTCGCTGATCCATCTCCTTCCGAACCTTCCCTTTCCGGTAGTCTGTCTTTCGGCTATTACGAGAACTCCCGTCTTTCCTATCTCCTTGGCCCTTTCATTCGTCGAATCCGTAGTTCGGTAGTAGCGGATTTCCTTAACTATCTTAGAATTCTTACAAACCCTCGCGACTTCGTAGGGGGAGAGATCCGGCCTCTTCAATAGCTTGTATCCCACTTTCCTTTTCGCAGAAATGACGTATCCCATCTCCTCAAGCTTTCTGATCATCTTCCAAACCGACGTCCTACTGATTCCGAGCTCTTCAGCAATTCTTTGCCCAGAAGCTCCTTCCTCGAGCATCTCTATTAGCCTCACCATCGCATCGAGTTCCATGTTTAACAACGACACGGTAAAATATTTTGAGATTTCACGTCCGTCGATGAAGATTGCTGTGCTCGGTGGAACCGGAAGCTTGGGTAAGGGTCTGGTTTTGAGGCTCGCGAGCTTGGGTTATGATGTTATAGTCGGTTCGAGGGATGAAAAGAAGGCGAACTCCAAAGCGGAGGAATACGGGAGGATTTTGGGAACGGACATTAGAGGAGCGGACAACAGAAACGCGGCCAAGATGTGCGACATGGCAATAATCACGATCCCTTGGAAGCACGCTTTCGACACGGCGGAGTCGCTTAAGGATGTTCTTGCCGGAAAGATAGTCGTCTCTCCCGTAGTTCCGATGGAGAAAACAGATAAGGGTTTCGTTTACGTTTCTTTGCCGGAAGGTTCCGCGGCGGAAAGGCTGGCGTCGATTTTAAAGGAGAGCAGGATAGTTTCCGCCTATCACAACATTCCAGCGAAGAAGTTCGCCGATCTTAATGCGGAGTTCGAATGGGACGTGGCGGTTTGCGGGGACGACGAGGATGCGAAGGAGGTTGTGATGGGGATAACGAACGAAATCAAAGGGCTTAGGGCTTTGGATGCCGGAGGATTGAGCAATTCGAGGATAGTGGAGAGCCTAACTCCCCTACTGATAAACATAGCAGTTAACAACGGGATGAGAGATTTGGGGGTTAAGTTCGTTTAAGTAACCTCATAAAAGGGAAGAAAAGCTGACAAAATAATAATTACGGGACCTACGCCTCCAGAGTGCCGTATAAGCATTATGTCTACTGCCACGCGTCACACTCTTCCTCAAAGTCCAGCAGAGAAAACTCCCAATCTTAAACACCTTATAGGCCACTTTTGCTACTAATACAAAGATTTTTGTTTCGAAGTCAAGATAAATTGATCATGCGTTCTATGCTCATAATAGCTTGGAACTCCCAGCACATCCACCAAGCTGTGAAGGATCTGACCGAGGAAGCAATAAGTTTTAAAATAGATGTTTTAGACGTTCAGACTTTGAATAGAACGAACGAACTTCCAGATCTCTCGAAATACGATATAGTGGTGATCAATCAGATGGGGAGAGGAGATTGGGAAAAAGAAATCGTTGAAAAAGCTAAGGATAAGATTTTCATAGCGTTCAATTCGAGCGTTGACGAACATTCTAACGTATCGAAAAAAGATTACGAAACTCTGAAGAGATATCTGGCTTACGACGGATTGGAGAATCTGAAGAACTTCGTTAAGTTCTGCATGCGGTTAATAGATAAAAGTGTGAATGTCGAAGATCCAAAGCCGATGCCTTGGAACGGTATATACCATCCGAAGGGTGGACTGTTCGAAGAACTGAGGGATTATTTGAAGAGGTACGAGTTGAACGATAGCGATCTCGTAGGTTTGCTTTTCTATAGGGCGAGGTTTCTGTTCAGGAATACGGCTCACATCGACATGTTGATAGAGGAGCTTGAGAGAAGGGGTGTAGGTGTAATTCCAGTCTTTACGCTCACGTTTCCGGATAAGGATTTAGGAGCACCGGGAGTGGATGAAGCGATAAGGAAATACTTCTTCATGAACGATCGGCCCATCATATCCTTACTAATCTGGGGATTATACTTCAAGGTCTGCGACGACTTGAAAATCCTCAAGAAGTTGGACGTGCCCGTTATAAACGCTATAGAGATCTACGCAAAAAGTCCTGAGGAGTGGATGAAAGATCCGAAGGGATTAAATCCGGTCATGGTTTCGTTTGCGGTAGCTCTTCCGGAATTCAACGGTGTGATAAATCCGACGGTGTTTTCGGGTGAGATCAGAACTCAAACCGTTCTGAAGTCCGTTCCAATAGAGGAAAGAATTAGGAGAATCGTTGAGCAGGTGGAGAGATGGCTTAAGCTTAGGAGGATGAAGAATTCGGAAAAGAAGGTAGCAATAGTTCTGCACATCTCGGACATAGGCAATACCGAAGCTAACGTGGGAACCGCCTTAGGTTTGGATACGTTCGAAAGCGTTGTGGAAATACTCAGAGCTATGAAAAAGGCTGGCTATGACGTCAAAAACATACCCAAAGACGGAAGGGAACTTGCCAAGATGTTTTTAGAGAATAAACAGATGTGGGAGGGGATATGGAACTACAGTCCGAATTACGCTTTCAAGATTTCGAAGGAAACGTATGCAAGGTGGTTCGAGGAGTTGCCTGAAAGGATCAGAAAATCGATGTTCGAAACTTGGGGGGAATTCGATGATGTAGGGATTCCGGGAATTTCGTTCGGAAACGTCCTCGTAACTGTTCAGCCTCCAAGGGCTAAAACTTTCGATCCTGAGGAATTTCACAAGCTGATACACAATCCAACCTTACCTATCCCCCATCACTACTACGCATTCTACAGATTCCTCAACGAAAACTTCGATGCGGTAATTCATTTAGGTAAACACGGAAGCGTGGAGTGGTTGCCCGGAAAGAGCGTAGGTTTGTCCGAAGAATGCTATCCGGACTTATGTCTGCGTAGCATCCCGAACGTTTACGTTTACATAGTCAACAACCCTGCAGAGGGAACACAGGCGAAAAGGAGGGGGTATTCGACGATAATAGATCATCTCCCACCACCCATGAAGAGATCGAACCGCTACGAAGAACTCGAAATAGCCCTAAACGAATACTTCAAAGCTGAGGAGAGGGGGCTGAAAGAACAGAGGGAGATTGCAAAAAGGAGGATCATCGAGCTTGCGAAGAAGCTCAACTTCGAATTCAAGGATTTGGAGGATTTGCACACCAAGATAGTTGAGCAAAACGAATCCCTTTACTGCTACGGCCTCCACGTGTTCGGCAGGATAGATGAATCCACTCTTGATGACTTCGTGAATTCCATAGTCAAGCCCGAAAGGTTCGTGCTGAAGGAGATGGGTGTAGATTACGCCGAATACCTCAGAAATCCGTTTAAGGTTGTAAACGGATACACTTTAAGCGAGATCGTTAACTCGATCAGAGATGGGGACATTCCGGAATTCTTAAAGGATGCGATGGAAAAAGCAAAAGCCGAAATCGAAGAGATGCGAATGGATGTAAGAAGGAGGATAATGAACATAAGGGAGATCGAAAATCTTTTGAGAGCCTTGGAGGGCAAATTTATCGAACCTGCCCCATCCGGAGATGTGACGAGAGGAAGGATAGAGGTTATACCCACCGGATTCAATTTCTATTCGGTGGATCCGAGAGCCATTCCGTCGAAGAGCGCTTGGGAAGTTGGAAAGAAGTTGGCCGAACAGCTGATCGATAAAATGGTGAAGGAGAACGGGAAATATCCCGAAACGATAGCGTTCGTCGAATGGAGTAGCGATCCCATGAATACGGATGGAGAGCAGATAGCGCAGATTCTCTACCTATTGGGTGTCGAACCCGTTTGGGAAGGGGATAAGATGGTTGGGCTGAGTGTGATTCCGCTCGAAGACCTCAAAAGGCCGAGAATAGACGTGATAGTTAGAATAAGCGGTCTCTTCAGAGATACATTCATGAACCTCGTGGAACTTATAGATACAGCTGTTGCAAAGGTTGCGGGCTTGGACGAACCTCCTGATATGAACTACGTCAGAAAGCACTATCTCGAAGGCTTGAGACACAGGATTTTTGGAGATAAGCCCGGAGCATATGGGGCTGGTGTAAACCATGCTATAAACTCCTCACATTGGCAGAGCGAGGAAGAGCTTGCGGGGATATACATAAACTGGGGTTGCTACGCCTACGGAAAGGATGCGTTCGGTGTGGAAGCTAAGGAGGAATTTAAGCTCGGCCTTAAGAGAGTTGAGGCCGTCGTGAGAAATCATTACACCGACGAATGGGACATAACGGACGACGACTGTCCATACGCATTCCAAGGAGGTTTGGCGTTAACGGTGGAGAAGTTGACCGGAAAGAGACCGAAAGTTCTCATAGGGGATACGAGGAATCCAGAGTCAGCGAAGATTGTAGATGCAAAGGAAGAAATCGAGAGGGTTGTGAGAAAGACCCTACTGAACGACGACTGGATTGAGGGTATGAAGAGGCACGGATACAAGGGGGCTGGAGACATCATGAAGAAGATCGTAAACGTTTACGGATGGCAGGTAACGACGAAGGTTGTGAAGGATTGGATATTCGACGAGATCGCCGAGAGGTTCGTGCTCGATGATGATATGAGGGAGTGGTTTAAGGAGAACAACCCCTATGCTGTGGAGGAGATAGCGAGGAGACTGCTCGAGGCGTATAAGAGGGGACTGTGGAATGCAGATCAAAGAACCATAGAAAAGATAGAGGAGATCTACACGGAGATAGAGGGGATACTTGAGGACTTTTGAGCTTTATGAGTTCAGATCAATCGTTTTTAGGATGAATTCAATGTCAAGCGAATTTTTCACGACTTCGGCGAATTCGTCGATCCAACTTTTCGGTTTAACGAATTTGACGTTCAGATACCCCGCGATGGCTTTCAGGACGTTATCGTTGCTGAACAATCCGTGGAGGTAAGTTCCCCATACCATTCCGTCGTCGCTCGCACAGCCGTCGTCTTCGAAAATCGGATTGCTTGCGAAGGTTTTGCCCTTATGGATTTCGTAGCCCCAGACCTTCTGACCCTTGATCTTATCCAATATTACCGCATCCCCCGTTACGGTTTTTACAACCTGAACGGTCTTTTTCTTGAATTCGTCGAAGATCGTAATTGCATCGAGCAATCCCAAGCCCTTAACCCTTACATAATCGTGCTCAACACCCTTATCGATTATCTCCTTTCCGAGCATTTGATATCCGCCGCAGATGCCTATAATTGGGACCTTCCCAGCGATTTTTCCGAGCTTTTCATCAACCCCAGCCGACTTAAGCTCTTTTAAGTCTGCGATTGTATTCTTCGTTCCCGGTAGAATTATCACGTCAAACTCAGATAGATCGTCTCTTTTCCAAATGAATTTTATTCCAAAGGGCTTTAGGTGCTCGAAATCAGTCCAATTCGAAATCCTCGGAAACCTTACTATGCCGATTCTTGCGTCTCTATCGCTCCACTCTTCCAAGCTAACAGAATCTTCTGGCGTAAACGTTAGGTTGACGAAGGGAATAATTCCAAGGACTTCAATACCCGTAAGGGTTTTAAGCTTGTCGATCCCACCTTTTAGCAATCTCACGTCACCTCTGAACTTGTTTATTATGAAACCCTTAACCATCGAAGCTACATCTTCCGGCAAGAGCTTATACGTGCCGTAGAGGGATGCGAAGACGCCTCCCCTATCGATGTCCCCTACGATAAAAATGGAAGGCTTGGCAATTCTCGCGATTCCTATATTCGCTAGATCTCTGTCGTAGAGGTTTATCTCAGCTAACCCTCCAGCCCCCTCAATCACTATTACATCGAACTCTTTCTCAAGCTCTCTGTAAGCTCGCTCAACAACTTCACGCAACCATCCGACTTCCTTATAGTATTCCAACGCTGAAACGTCTTTCACAGCCTTACCGAGCACTATCAATTGGGAGAGGAGATTTCCTTTAGGCTTGAGCAGAATTGGATTTATGAGCTCATTAGGCTCGATCCCGCAAGCCTTAGCCTGAAAAGCTTGAGCTATAGCTATTTCTTTCCCATCCTTCGTTACGAACGAATTTAGGCTCATATTCTGCGCTTTGAAAGGGGCTATGTTGTAGCCCATTTTGCTCAGTATCCTGCACAAAGCCGCAACTATTACGCTCTTGCCGACATGACTCGACGTTCCGGCGATCATCAACGCTGGCATATCCTGAACACAGCGTTCAGAATCGCATAAGTTACGAAGATATCCTTACCTATCGGTTCGCACAGTATCACCTTCTTTCCATCGAATTCGCCCTCTATTACGCCCGTTCCTCCCTTAAAACCCAAAGCTTCTGGAAGCTCCTCGGTCGTATGGACCCCGTAAGCTATGAACAGCGGAACAACGTAAATAACCTCGGATTTCATCTCCCTTATAACCTCATCCACAGTCGGCCTTCTGTTGTGCGCTGCAAATGCCAGCCTCACCTCATCGAAAAGCCCAGTCCTCTCTATCCTCTCCTTATGCAACTCCATAACCTCCCTGTAATACGGCAACCTGCTCCCATGCCCGACTATAACCAAACCCCTCACAGTATCACCTCCTCTTCGCAAATAAAATGACGAGATCCGATTTTATTTCGCAATTCTCGCATATTCTCTCGTTCATATATCCCAAATTCTCCAGCACGGTTACGTTCGCGAAATCCATTAACCTTTTGACGTTAAAATTCGAATCCGCCACTATCAGAGCATACCTACCGATTTTGAATGCTTTCTTAACCTCGTCGATACAATCCCTCGCGTGTCCGTCTATTACTACCACTTCCGTTAAATCCACACCCAATCTGGCCAACGCCAGCTGAACGGACGAGATTCCCGGAATCACTTCTCCTCTTATCTTCTTACCCAAACCGACGACCATCGGGTCTCCGGTTGACAGGACGACCACTCTCCTTCTTCTACCGTCCTCCTCTATCCTCCTATAAACATCCTTCCCGAACGACTTGAGTTCGACCACCTTACCACTTACATACTTCTTGGCGAGCTCGATCGCTCTTCTGCTCCCATATATTACATCCGCTCTCCTTATCTCCTCAATGGCTCTTTCCGTGAGAAAGCCTTGAGATGCTCCGACTCCGACGATTACAACCCCTCTCCCTCTTTTAATTTGACCCCTTTCGCGGGCGATATCGATGATAGTGTTGAGTACGGCTACGCAGATATTGCTACCTCCTCTGCTACCGACCGTCGTTATGGAAGGAACGTCGAGGGATCTGATCAATTCCTTAGCTCTATCCGCATTCACGAATCCAACGGGTGTTGCGATTATGAGAGCGGGTTTGAATCCCTCCTTACATAGATCGTATACGGCCATAGCTCCTGCTGGTGAGTTCCCGATTGCCACGATGTTTCCGTCGATCAGATTCCTAAGCCTGTAAAATCCATCTCTAACCCTCACGTCCGCATCTAAATCCGCGTGTTCCACCGCAACAACGACATCGTGATACCTTATCCCAGCCTTAACCATGGATACATCCACCACGATCTTAGCACCCCTTTCCAACGCCTTTATTCCTGCATCGACTGGATTTCCCTTAAAAACTATCAAATCCTTTACCGACGGATCGCCAGTAGCGATTATACACCTCTTCAGAATTAGATCCTCAGGACTATTACCCTTCACGAATTTTTTAACGATCTCATGGCTTTTTCTAACGATGTTCTTCGCCTCATCCCCACGAGCGCCCATCATACCTACCACCTGTACTTCCTCGAATACCCTCTCGGTGTGATCATTTTTCCGTTTACAATCATCGTTTCAGAATTCGAGATGAATAAAATCGTATGCATGTCGATCTTGCTCGGATCTTCGATTATATCCTTAGGTGTCGTTACGAAAACGCTCTCTTTCTCTCTTGTGGCGTTTTTAACCACACCGATCGGAACGTTCCCCCTAACTTCGAGCACGATCCCCATAGCCCTCACGAGCTTATCGACCCTCCTTCTGCTCGAAGGATTGTATATCACCACTACGAAATCACCCTCTAACGCCTTTCTAAGTCTCTTTTCTACGGTTTCCCACGGTGTGAGTAGATCGCTCAGGCTTACGACCGCATGATCTCCGCTTACAGCACAGCCTAAGAGAGGTGAGGCCGAACACAAAGCCGTAACTCCGGGAATCACCTCGAAGTCTACATCCGCTCTGGTAGAATAAACGTATTCAGCGACGAGCGAAGCCATGCCGTATATGGACGGATCTCCACCGCTCACGAGGCTCACTATGTGTGATTTGGCAAGCTGAACTGCTTTTTTAACTCTTTCAACCTCCTCTCCCATCTTGCTTTCGATTATCTTGCCTTTAACGATGTGGCGAATTCTCTCAACGTAGGTCTTATGACCTAAAACGAATTCGGACTCCTCGAGTGCTCTTTTAGCCTTGAGCGTTAGCAGTTCTACATCGCCGGGTCCAATCCCAACGACGTAAAGCTTACCTCGCGATCGCAATCGTAACACCTCCGTAAACTTTTTTCGGTAAAATTAGCTCCTTCTTTTTGGAATAAAACAGAGCACAAGCCTCTGCAACGTTCTTCACACCAACCATAACCGCCTTGGTTTCCTTGACATCCATTTTGTTTATTTCCTCGGCCGGAACGAACATCAGAGGCCTCTTAATTCTGTCAACAGCTTCGATTAATCCTTTTTCATCTTTCTTCAAATCAACGGTGGCTATTAATCTGACGTCATCCAAACTTGCTCCTATCTCATTCAACGCTGAATTAATGGCTTTCAAGACTTCTTCCGAGCTGATTCCCTTTCTGCAACCTATTCCAATGCAAAGCCCTTCCGAAAACTCCGCAGAAGTCGTTATGACTGGCGTTAACCCCAAACCCTTAAGCCTTTCTGCAACGATGTTTGCTCCATGGTGTCCTCCGATTAAGGGAATTGCAAACTTCATGAGCTTATCCACAACAACAACAGCCGGATCAACCCACTTGCTCTTCAAATAGGGACAGATAGCTCTGACAACTATACCAGTGGGCATGTAAGCTACTATGCAGTCATAATCTATGAGTTCTCCAAATATTCCGGGACGATAGAGCACGATATCCGCTTTTAAGAATTCTGCTATCTTTTTAAGCTTTTCAAGATCTTTTTCAAATCCCAAAACCGCTACGCGTATAGGACAGACCTCCTACCCTTTCTTTCTAAAACTTTACCTATTATTATGACCGCAGTACTCCTAATTCCAGCCTTTTTAACCTTCTCCGCTATATCTCTGAGCGTTCCCTTTATAACCATCTCATCCTCTCTCGAAGCATGATAAACCACCGCAACTGGCTCGTCCCAGCCTCTAATCCTGCCAACTCTTTCCGCTATTTCTTCAATCTTATCAACTCCCAATAAGATTACGAGTGTGCATGGAATTTTCGCAAAATCCTCCAGATAATCCCTTTCGAGGGTTCTCCCAGCTGGTCGGAGTATTGCAACCGCATGTGAGACAGAGGGTATCGTAAGCTCAGTCTTTAGAACTGCGGAAGCGGAAAAAACGCTACTGACTCCAGGGATTACCTCGCATTCGATTCCTCTCTTTTCAAGCTCAACTATCTGTTCGTTTAAGGCGGAGAATATGGACGGATCACCGCTTACAACTCTCGCAACGATCTTCCCAGCTTTAACGTTATTTTCGATCAGTTCAATTATCTCTTCGAGCTTCATCCCGTAGCTGTTGACCTTCTTTCCGCTGAACTCATCCAAGAATCTTTCGTCTATCAATGAGCCGGGGTAGATTATCAGATCGGCCCGCTTGAGTATCTTGTATGCCTTAAGCGTTAGCAGTTCTGGGTTACCGGGCCCAAAACCTACGAAGTATACCTTCAGAGCGATCACCTCATACCGACGATGATCGTGAAGTAATCAGCCCTATTTGGAAGATCATCAAGCTTTTTGACTCTCTCTCCGTCCATGAACATCCTTTCCGCCAGATAAATTTCGTTCATACCCATACTCCTTAGGCGTTCACATATCTCCTTAGGCTTCGTAGCTTTCAAGACGACTACACAACCGATCTCCTCTTTAAGCGTGGTTACGAGCATCGAAACGTCCACGAACCTTTTTATCTTTGAAAATACAGCCGTAAAGCTCGGCACTCCCGGAACGATCTCGATCTCGATTTTTGGATTCATCTTGAGAACCTCCTCTGCGAGATGCTGGAATGTGGAGTAGAACATCGGATCACCCAAGCACGCAAACGCTACGTCTTCATCAACGCATCTCTCCGCAAGTTCCCTTGCAAGCTTAATCGTTACCTCCCTACTCCTACCCATCGGGAATTCCACTATACGGGGCTTTACGACATCTTTGACGAGGGATTCCGCGAGCCTTCCCGGAACTATCACCTCGTCCACCGCTTTGAGAACCTCAATCGCCTTCAGAGTAATCAGCTTTGGATCTCCCGGCCCCAAACCAACGCCGAATAACATCACACACCCCCCACAACGATAAATACGGGATTTATCGGCTTGAAAGCCGTGAGTCCAGCCAACTCGTAGCTCTTTGAAACGTTAACGATCAAAGCCTCCTTAAAAACTCCTAATTCCTTCATGACCCCGATGGTCCTACAAGCCATTTCGATTCTCGCAAGGTTTACGGCTAATCTTTCGGCCTTTCTGCTTGCAACTCTGATCATCTCCTCGATGTCTTTTGTCCCTCCGAAGAAGACTATATCGTAATCGTAGTTCCTTAGGAATTCTAAACCGTGCATGTGTAGTAATTCGACGTTTTCCTTAACCTTAGCACTCCTAATTACTTTCTCATCGATGTCGACAGCGTAAACTTTGGAAACGTAATCTGCAAAGAAGTTCGACACAGCACAGCTTCCACAACCTATATCTGCGAATACATCCTTCTTTCTCGGCTTTAACTTCGCGAACAGAACTCCGATAACTTCATCCTTCGTAGCCTTCATGAAAGACACCTCCCAAGTATCAGTTCGGCCGAGTAAAAGTGAATGTGGGTGTATCCGGCCAGCGTATTGTATACCAAAGCACCGTCTAATCCATTCTTGATCCCCTTTCCATCCGTTTTGAATGCAAATTTCACATCTTCATCGGGCAAAGCGTAGCTGTAATGGAATTCGTGACCTCTGAAATTTCCGACGAAGAAGGGATTGCTCCTTATAACCTCTCCCTTAACGTAGCCCAAAGCCTGAAGCCTTTCCGTAAACACTATATCCATATCGAGAACCCCCGCCATTTCGATCCTTCTACCGTTCACATCTATCCCCCTTGAGAGAAACATCATTCCCCCACATTCCGCGTATATCGGTTTACCATCTTCAGCCTCCTTCCTAATGAACCGCCCGAACTTGCGAAGCTCTGGATACAATTCCGGATAACCTCCTCCCAAGTAGTAAGCGTCGCACTCCATCCATTCACCCTTGAGCGGAGAAAAGAATACGAGTTCCCCGAATTTTCTCAGAATTTCCAGATTGTCTCTGTAGTAGAACGCAAACGCCCCATCGAACGGTATTCCTATTCTCCTATTATCCGAACGATCGAATTTGTCTAAGTCCACGGCTTTAAGCTTAACTTCCGAAATCTCTAAAATTCTGCCGATGTCTATGTAGCTCTCACCTATCTCCGCCAACCTTTTCCAATCCATCTTCGCTTCGCAACCCAAAATCAGTCCCAGATGTCTGCTCTCGATTTCCAACTCTTTTTTCTTTGGTAAGTAACCGAACACCTCGTAACCTTTCTCCTCGAAAACCCTTCTAAGCTTCTGAAAGAGATTATCGGTGCAATTGTTGAATATCACGCCGGCGATATTCAAATTTTCATCGAAATTCCTGAAGCCTTCGAACATGGCAACTGCTGATAGCGAAACTCCTCTGACATCCATAACCAGTATAACCGGCGCTCCTATCAGCTTTGCGATATGGGATGTTGAGGAATAATCCGTAAATCTGTATCCGTCGAAGAGACCCATTACCCCTTCAATCACGCCGAAGTCCTTTTCCCTCATCCACCTGACGAACGACTTTAAAACGCCGTCCTCCCCCATCATGAATGCATCCAAGTTCACCGCATGATCGCAAAACGAGTAATGCGTAGGATCTATGAAATCAGGGCCAACCTTAAACGGCTGAACCCTCAAACCTCTTCTTTTTAAGGCTGAAGCTATACATAACCCGACGATAGTCTTTCCGACACCGCTTCTCACACCGCCGATGACCACCGCGTTAGATTTAAATTCAAGATTATTTGATTTTGAATCCATGAAACTTGATAAGATGTTCGTGGTATTATGCTTAGCGGTTTTGACGTTTGGTTGCGTCGCACACGAAACACCGAAGCAAAGTTCGGGAATCGTTAAGTTTGCCGAAAACTTTCAGATAATACCTCATGAGGGCTATACGATCCTGAAGGTGAGAGAAGACGGAAATTGGAAAACATACATCCTCTACAAAGACAAGCCTCCGAGCGGTGTTGAGGGAACACCGATAAAGGTTCCCGTAAAAAGGCTGGTCGTCATGTCCTCAACGCATATAGCACAGCTCGAAGCTATAAACGGAACCAACGCAATCGTCGGAATAATGTGGGGTCACAGATACAGGATATACTTCCCAGACATAGTTAAAAGGTTGAACAACGGAAGCATAGTCGATTTAGGCCCTCCGAACGCTCCAGATTACGAGAGGCTCTTGGAATTGCATCCCGATCTGGTCGTGATATTTGTATCCTCCGGTATGGGAACGGAGAAGGTCAGGGAGAAACTCAAGGAGCTCGGAATTCCATACATCGTCGACAGCGAGTGGCTGGAGAAGGATCCGCTGGCGAGGGCGGAATGGGTGAAGTTCTTCGGAGCCTTGCTATGTAAAGAGAAGCAGGCTGAAAAATATTTCGATAAGATTGTGAAGAACGTTGAGGAAACTAAAAGAATCGTTGAGAAGGCTAAAAGCAAACCGAAAGTGGTTTGGGCTTGGATATGGAAGGGCAAGATTTACGTTCCAAGAGGGAACAGCTACGTTGCAAGGATGATCGAAGAATACGCCGGAGGAAAATACGTATTCGACGATCTGAACGGAACTGGATACGCTATCGTGAACATCGAGGATCTGATTCTGAGGGTGAAGAATGCAGATGTTCTGATAGTTCCGAGTTATACGGCCAAGAGTCTGAAGGATTTGGAAGAGCTTGAGCCTAGGCTCAAGGAGATAAAGGCATTTAGAGATGGAAGGGTTTACGCGATAACCGAAGACTACTGGCAACTCGGATTGCTTCACACCGATGTGGTTATAAGGGATCTTGCGGCGATACTTCACCCCAACCTGTTTAAGGATTACAAGCCAAGGTTCTTCGTGAGGCTGACATGAGGTGGATTTTTACGCTCCTAATACTCCTTTCGATAGCGTCGATTCTTATAGGAATATTCGTGGGTTCGGTTAACGTCGGAGTCCCAGATTTGATTAGCTATCTAAGCGGTCATCAGGATGTTAAGGGGTATATACTCTGGCAGATCAGAATTCCGAGAACTTTAGCGGCTTTTTTGGGAGGGGCGTGCCTCGCCTTAAGCGGCTTACTTCTTCAAACTTACTTCAGAAATCCTTTGGCTGGCCCGTTCGTCTTGGGAATTTCCTCCGCCTCATCGCTGGCTGTAGCACTCTGCATGTTAGCCGGAATCGGAGCTCACAGCTTGGGTATAGTAGGGTCGGCATTCTTGGGAGCCATGGTGGCTACTTTTATAGTAATCACCCTTGCGGCGAAGGTTAGAAGTGCCGTAACGTTGCTCGTTGCCGGATTGATGCTTGGATACATCTTCTCCGCACTGGAAAAGATTCTCATTACGTTTGCTGAGAGCCGTGAAGTTCACGTATTCGTTTTGTGGACCTTCGGAAGCTTCTCTGGAATAACTTGGTCGAATTTAAAAACCATAACCTTAGCGGGAGTTCCTATAATGGCGATCGCCTTCTTGCTTTCGAAACCGCTTAACGCGCTATTACTCGGAGAAGACTATGCGAGAAGTATGGGTGTTGATGTAAGAAGGATTAGAGTCGCCATCGTGTCCATATCGAGTTTACTAACAGCCCTCGTGACTGCTTTCGCTGGAATAGTTGCGTTTATAGGCCTTGCCGTCCCCCACATCGCAAGACTCTTGCTTAGAACGTCTGACCACAGAGTTCTAATACCGTCCACCGCACTTGTAGGCGGGATCGTAACGGTTTTATGCGACGTGATTTCGAGAACTCTGCTTAATCCCGTGGAATTGCCGATTAGCGTCGCCACATCCCTGTTCGGTGCTCCGATCGTCATATACTTGGTGATAAAGAGGAGGAGGATATGATGATCGTCGTTAAGGATCTTTCGGCGGGATATTCGAAGGTGGTAATTTCCGGTGTCAGCTTTAGGGTGGAGAAGGGCGAGGTAGTTGGAATAATAGGCCCAAACGGGAGCGGAAAATCTACACTGCTAAAAACGATATCTGCTCTGCTGAAGCCTGTAACGGGAGTGGTTTATTTGGACGGAAAGAACGTTCATGAAATGTCGCCTTCAAAGCTTTCAAAAGCTATGGCAATCACAACAACGGAAAGACCGGATGTAGGATTTCTGACAGGATTTGAGGTCGTCAGCTTGGGTAGATATCCATACACCGATGCGTTCGGAAGGTTGAACGAGCGTGATGTCGAGGTGATCATGGAATCGCTGAGACTTGTGAACGCCGAACATCTTGCAAATAAACCGTTTTTCGAGATGAGTGACGGGGAAAGACAGAAGATACTGATAGCAAGAGCTTTAGCACAAGAACCGAGAGTTTTGATCCTCGACGAACCGACGAGCTTTTTGGATGCAAAGCATAGAATAGAGATATCGCTACTCCTAAGGAGAATTGCGATCGAGAAAGGGATAGCGGTGATTTTGACGACACATGATTTAGAATTGGCTTTGAGAGTATGCGATAGAATAGTGATGGTAAAGAACGGTAGGATCTTAACGGAAATTAAGCCGGAAGATCTGAACTGCGAGGAAATAACCAACCTCTACGAATTAGATCTTGCAGAGTTCGATCCAATCTTGGGAACTTTCGAAGTTAAATGTGAGGGAAAACCGCTCGTTCACTTGGTATGTGGTGGCGGAAGCGGCGCAAAGGTTATGAGGGTCTTAGCTAGGAAGGGGATACCGTTTACTACTGGAGTGATTCACGAAAACGATATCGACTGCTATGTGGCAAGGAGGTGTGCGTTTGAGGTAGTGGTAGAAAGAGCATTCGACGAAATACGTGAAGATTCATTTAAAAAAGCACTCGAATTGGTGAAAAGGATTGGAATCGTATTGGATACTGGATTTCCGATCGGAAAGTTAAATGTGAAAAACTTAGAATTGCTTGAACAGGCTGAGAGCTCCTATAGCCTCAGAGGTGATGACGAACTGAATAGACTTGGGATTGAGGCTAAACCGATTGATCTATCAGAATTTATTAAATCACTACAAAAAAATCGTGATTATTTCGGCGATTAAAAACGAACGACAGACTAATGAAGCATATTACCTGATCGAAGAGCTCAATAAAGCTTTGGAAAGGCGGAGGGTGATAGAGCATGCTTCAGGATATATTAGAGACTCTCGAAAGGCACGAGGAGTTTATACGCTCCGTCATACCGCTGATAGCGAGCGAGAACGTGATGAGCTTGACCGCCAGAAGAGCTTTGGTCAGCGATTTCGGGCATAGGTATGCTGAAGGACTGCCAAGAAAGAGGGTTTATGCCGGATGCAGGTTCATAGACGAAATAGAGCTTAAAGCGATAGAATTGGCGAAGGAAGTTTTCAAAGTTGAGCACGCTAACGTTCAGCCGACTTCTGGAAGTGTTGCCAACCTCGCGCTATATGTGGCCTTCACGAAGCCGGGTGATACCATTATGACCCTAAGCGTTAAGGACGGCGGGCACATAACGATGAACAGAGTCGGCTTGGCGGGGAGGATCGGGTTGAACGTGGTGAACTTCCCGTTCGATGCTGAGGAGTTCAACATAGATGTCGATAAAGCAGAGAAGCTCATTAGGGAAGTGAATCCGAAGCTCGTGTTCTTCGGCGGGAGCGTTTTCCTTTTTCCTCATCCAGTAAGAGAGCTGAGGGATGTTGCGAAGGAGGTTGGAGCAGTAACAGCCTATGATGCAAGTCACGTTTTAGGCCTCATAGCCGGCAAGGAGTTTCAGAGACCTTTTGAGGAAGGCGTTGAAATCGTGACCTCTTCCACACACAAAACGTTCCCTGGCCCTCAGCACGGCATAATCCTCTGCAGGTCGGAGTTTGCTGAAATAGTGGATAGGGCTGTTTTTCCCGGAGTCGTAAGCAACCACCACCTCCACCACGTAGCGGCTCTAACCATTGCACTGCTGGAGATGAAGGAGTTCGGAAGGGAATACGCGAAACAGATAATCAGAAATGCCAAGGCTTTGGCCAATGCTCTCGCAGAGGAAGGATTCAAAGTCGTCGCCGAACACAAGGGATTCACCGAATCCCATCAGGTGTTGGTAGATTTACCCGAAATCGGAGGGCTCAAGGCGGAGAAGATGCTCGAAGAGGCTGGCATACTCGTCAACAGAAATCTCCTGCCTTGGGACAAGGAGAGAGGTAGAGATTTCAGAGATCCCTCCGGAATCAGATTGGGAGTGCAGGAGGTTACGAGACTTGGGATGAAGGAGGACGAGATGAAAGAAATAGCGAAGTTCATGGCGGACGTCTTGCTTAGAGGAAAAGATCCGAAATCTATTGCTAAGAAGGTGGCGGAGTTCAGAAGGGATTTCACTAAGGTTCACTACTCGTTCGATTCAGGAGAAGCTCCTTTTATATGAATGGTTAAAATAAAAGTATAAATTAAATTTTCAGTAAAGCAACACTGTTGATAACCTATTTGGACTGTGCACGGTGAGATATCACAACCGTTTTATTCGGATTTGTTACATTTCAACCAAAGATATTTATCCACAATTCTCAATTTGCTGCATTTGTGTTTTTTGCTAAGTTCAGATAAGACTTTGTCGTGTTTCTTAATAAATTTTTGAATTATACACATGAAGTTATAGTAATCAGTTTTACTGTCTCTGACACCCACTTTCTTTCTTATATTTTGATCCCATAGTGGAAAGAAGTTAGAGCACAATAGGTGTAATAGTTTACTGGCGGATGTGGGGCCAACGATTTTCCTGATTTCATCATAACACCTTTCAATATCCGATCTTACTTTTCTTAACTTGTTAAGCGTTTCGCAGATATCCTTATTCGTTAATGATCTTAACAATCTATTTTCCCAACCTTATATATATTCCCCCAAGAACTCTACCCATCATCCAATTTATTAAAAATACACGAATTGGACCCTTAACGTCTTCTTCTTTAAGCTTACACGGATCTACGTTCCTAATATCATTTATGCATCGAAAATATATGAATTCTCCGTATCCATACTCTCTATAGTGTTCTTCAACAAATTTTTTAATCTCCTCTTCATCAACATTCAAAATATCCATCACATATCCACCCCCAATTACTTATGAGCTTACTTGTAGTTAAATCACACACATCTAAAATATTTTTTGACGTTACGAATATATTATATGTTTCTGCCCGGCTGAATTCTTTTTCGCTTGTTTCATTAGAAATATCGTTCTCACTTTTGGGCTAACTAATTTCATAAATACAGATAGCCTTAAATACATTTTTACAGTTATGCATAATATGAGTGAAGTAAAGACGAGTATAGTTTTGCCTAGGGAGCTTTACGCTGAGTTGAAGAAGAGGGCGGTTGAAGAAGGCAAGACGGTGAAAGAAGCGATTATAGATGCGATTTTGAATTATCTTGCGAGTAAGAGGGAGAAATCGAAGGTTAAGGAGCTAATTTTGAAGCCGTGTGAAGGAGCTGGGCCGGAGGATTTGAGGGAATACGGAGGGGAAGACGTTGATTAAAGCTTTCGTAGATACTGAGATATGGGTTTTAGCTAAGAAGAAGCCGGTTAGAGAGAAGTTCAAGTCTTCTAAAGATTACAGGAGGGCTTTGAAGATACATAAGAGTTGTAGAGAGTTCTTTGAGAAGGAATTCGATAACTTGAGGATATACATGACTCTGCATCAGATAGCGGAAGTCTTTCACGTCTTAGCCTTTAGAGGGCACAGAGTCCCGTTAAACGAAGCTTTCGCAATAGCTGACGGTCTAATGAAAGATGATAGCATAATCAAAGTTCCAGTTTTAGCTGAACACGTAGTTGAGTCTCTCATGGCAAGTATAGAAACTGGCATACACATCTGGGACTTTCTGTGCTTCGTTCCTTTGAAGAACTACGTCGAAGTTATTTACTCTTTGGATAGGCACTTTCTCGAAATCGGTAAAAAATACGACGTAAAAGTCGTAAATCCCGCTCAAGAATGGTTAGACTTATAAATCAAGCATCAAAAAGATCTAACGTTATAACAATTTCTCAAAGCATCTCGACTTCAACACGACTTTATGACGGTGGTTTTCATGACATCCGGGTCTTTTACGGCGTAAATCTTGACGTTCGAAATTTCTCTTGCAATTCTCACGGCGTTATAGAATTCATCATCCGCTATGTCGAACATATCTCTGTAAATTCTCCCCCTACCCTTTGGCTTGAACTTGAATATCTTCCAGTTTAGAATTCTAACGCTTTCCGAGAGTTCGTTTATCAATCTTGCCAGATCCTCTATGTTCCCGATGTTGATCTTCGTCAGGACTGTCGTTATCGTGAACTCCTTATCGAGCTCAAAAGCCCTCATCACCACGTCGAAATGTCCTTTTCCGCGCATTCTGTTGTGGATCTCCTTAGTTCCGTCCAACGGAAGGTTTAGCACGTCTATCAGATCCAAGTAGTCCACCGAATCGAGCAGGACGCCATTTGTGTGCACCTTCGTCTTTAAACCCTTCTTCTTCGCAAATTCGAGGTAGTTCTTTAGCTCATCGTAGAGCAGAGGCTCTCCTCCCGCAAATACCACCATACCTCCTTCCATTTTTGAGATTTCGTCGAACACAATTTCGGGTTTCAGATCCTTCTCCTCGCTCATGCAGAACTTACACCTCATGTTGCACCTGCTTCCCAGCACGAAGACCTTTATCACCCTCCAGCACCTCCACTATCCTTTTCAAAGCTCTGACGGATCTGCTATCTCTGAAAAACGGATTTCCCAATATTATGTGATCGTAAAACCTCAAAGCATCGGTTATCTTCGCTACGACCTCCTTTAAATCCCCGCAGATAGCGTATCTCAACAGCACCTCCGATTTCTCGGCAATGTCCTTCGGAACTTCGAGGCGATCTCTGTTCTTGGATATGAACTCGAAGTCGATGTTCATTCCCGATATAACTGCGGATGACATAAGGAGTTCGTTCGTCATCTCGCTCGGGAAAACCAGAGCCGGAGCGTAGCAAGCTTTGAACTTGTTGGTGCTGAATTTAACGCCGTAGTTGAAAGCAAAACCGTCCGCAACCCCGTGAACAGCTTCGAAAACCCTATAACCGTTACAGCCGACCAGAACACCCCCGACTTTCTCCTTAAAATCCCTGACGAACTCTACGAACGATTTTACACTCCTGCTCCTGCCCATGACGAAAACGACGGAAAATTCGTTGTCGAATTTTTCTCTCAATTCGTTGAGGCTTCCGATTATCTCCTGTAAGCTCCTTCTGCTCGGTGAACAGAACAAGAACATCTTGGATTCTGCGTATTCCGCAAGAGATTCTGCAGTTTTGAACGGATTAAGGCTGTTTGTCTCACCTATCCATATAGGAATCCCGAGCTTATCACAGACTTTCGCCCTATCAGTAAGCAAATCTTCAGGGGCGTCCCCGTTTATGTTCAATCCTACCAGCATCTGTAACATTATTTATGCCGAAACCACTTATATGTTATTATGATTGGACTCATACCCGTCAGGTTCGAAAACCCCGTTCCCATCGGGTTCGGTTTGAAGAATTTTGCGGAATCTGTTTCGAAATTCGTTGAAAGCGGGGATGTCGTCTCGATTTCGAGCAAAGTGATTTCTTATTGCGAAGGGAGGGTCGTGAATTTATCGGATGTTGAGCCTTCTGAAAATGCCTTGGAACTCTCTCGAATTTGCAAACTCGATCCAAAGCTTTGCGAGTTGATAATAAAGGAGGCGGACGAGATTTTGGGATGCGTTGATGGATTCGTGCTGACTTTGAAGTTCGGCATGCTCTGTCCCAACGCCGGAATAGACACTTCAAACGCTCCGGAAGGTTTCGCTGTTCTCTATCCCGAAAATCCAAAGAAATCAGCAGATTTGCTCAGAAAGTGTTTGGAGCGTTATGTCAACGATGTTGGAGTTGTGATAACGGACAGCAGGATTCTACCGCTCAGAAGGGGAGTTTGCGGGATCGCTCTGGCGTATTCGGGCTTTAAAGCTCTGGTAGATGAGAGAGGAAAATCGGACATATTCGGAAAACCCCTAAAAAGCACTTTCAGAAATCTGGCGGACATGATCGCATGCGCCTCGCAACTTCTGATGGGTGAAAGTAGTGAGCTAACGCCGGTAGTGATTTTAAGGGGGTTGAACGTCGAATTCGGAGAATTCGATGAGGATCTATCGATAGAGCCGATGGAATGTCTTTATAGGCCGTTGTTTGGGGGGATGTTGCATGGTTAAGTTCGTCGGCGTGATCAACCTCAGTCCAGAGTCTTTCTACAGCGGATCGGTTTGCATGGATTTGGAATGTGCGTTGAGAAGGGCTGAGGAGATGGTAAGGCAAGGAGCTGACATGATAGACATCGGAGGGATGTCCACCGCACCGTACAAGAGAACTTGGATCAGCGAGGAGGCGGAGCTTAGAAGGGTAATTCCCGTGATAAAAGAGCTTTCCAAGTTGGACATTCCGATTTCGATAGATACCACGAGGACGAGAGTGGCGGAGATGGCGATTGAAGCCGGAGCGAGCGTGATAAACGCTGTAAAACCTAACGATGAGATTGTGGAGGTTGCGAAGGAATTCGGTGTTCCGATAATAGTGGTCGCGAACGAGATCGACTGGAACGAGAGTACCGTAATTGAAACGACGATAAGGGCGATGAGAAATGAAGTGGAGAGGTGTTTGAGAATTGGCGTGGAAAAGAGCAAGATAATAGTAGATCCGGCTATAGGATTCTGGCGTAAGGCTAAGTGGTTCGTCAGGGATTGCATGGTTATAGCAAATTTGGATAAGATAAAGGCTGAGGTGGGATTTCCCATTTTAGTCGGAATTTCGAGAAAATCCTTTATAGGGAAAATCCTTAACTTGGAAGATCCAGAGGACAGGCTTATAGGCTCCGTCGTTGCTGAAGCTATTGCCTCTGTGAAGGGTGCAGACTACATCCGAACGCACAACGTCTTGGAGACAAGATGGGCCGTAGAGATGGCAAAGGCTATAGCTGAGTTCATGATAAAGTCTGACCGTGTGAAAGTATAAGATGTTTTTTGAATTATTACAACACAATAAAAAATTTTAACGTTATTTAAATCGGTTTAAATGTGAAATTATTAGAGATGTATTTTGATAATTTTCTTTTTTACATCTACTGCTACGAGAAAGAAACATTATTCTACCGTTTAAGTCGTCTATCGCAACATCTTCGAAAAAACTCGTCCAACTTAAACTCTTTACGCTCGGAAACACTACTTTTCAACTTCTCTCAACCCCTCTGAACTGACAATTTAGGTAAAATCTCACCAAACATAAATTGCCTCTATCTGCCTAATCGATAAACCTATTATGATACAACCTACCAAAAAGCTGTGAGATAGTCCCTAAATGCCTTATATTTTCACAGTCAGTTAAATTACGATCTGATTGGGAAGATTTGATAGTATATTGGGATAAAACCGGTTAAGAGAGGGAGATGGGGCATCAAAGTGGAAAAATATTTAATATTTTTCCCACTAATTTAGGTGTGGTGGTAAAGGTGATTGGGAGAATAGACTCGAAGGGTAGGCTGTACATACCGAAGAAGATCAGAGAGAAGTTGAGTGGAGATGAAGTATATCTGGTTGAAATCGGTGGGAGGGTTGTAATTGTTCCGAAGCCGAGGGATCCGGTGAAGGATCTCGAAGAGGTTGGTAAGGACTTGCCGGACAAGCCGATAGGGGTGTTGAGGGAGGAAATATTGAGGCAAGCGATGGAGGAGATTGAATGATATACGCAGATACTGATTTCTTTTTAGCATTGCTAAAGCCTAAAGATTGGCTGAAGGAGAGAGCTAAGAAGATAAAGAAGGAGTATGAAGGAAGGATAACCACATCTGTAGTTACGTTCATCGAGCTAATGCTACTGTGCAAACGCTACAATATCGATCCCATTAGAGTAACTGCTGACGTCATGGCGATTTGCAACATAGACGACGAGAGGTTGTTGAAAGCTGCAATCTACGTCAAAGATTACGGAGCTAATGTGTTCGATGCATTCCACGCTGCCTACTGCGGTGGAACTATAATAAGCTCCGATTCCGTCTTCGACAAGCTCGGGATCAAAAGAATTAGACTTGAAGAGTGATCGAAGAAAGGTAGAGTGTTTGGCGTACGGTAAATATCTCGCTTTGGTAGGATATAGAAAGTGTCCTAAAAGTATTCAGACCCATTAGAGGGGGTAGCCGTTACAAGTCGACCAAGAGAGGTAAAACGAAGAACTTCTCCAGTCTGTAACTCCCGCAATCGATGGTACTGCAAGAGTCAAATAAAATATGATCAAAAATTATTTTTATATTGCTTTTGATGGGAACTACAGTTAGTAAGGAGATAAAACTCCATTTCAGTAATCCCTATACTCCCTACTAACGATCTTCCTATCTACCTTCCCCTCTCCGGCAATTCCCGGCTTTACGAGTTCTTGAGGTGAGAGCAGGACTTCGAGCTCATTCTCGCTGAACAGCCCCTTCTCCTTCAGCACTTCCCTAATAGTTTTGCCCTTCTCCATCGCCTCCTTCGCAATCTCTGCAGCTTTATCGTATCCCAAATACGGTGCCAGCGGCGTTATCAAAGCCGGACTCCTCTCCAAGTAGTATCTGCACATCTCTTCGTTCGCCTTTATCCCCCTTATGCACTTCTCAACCATAACCTCTACGGCGTTGGTTAGAATTTCGAGGGATTCGAGCATCGTGTGGACTATCAGAGGAGCCAAAGCGTTGAGTTCGAGCTGTCCGTGTGCGGTTGCGAAATTTATTGCAACATCGTTCGAGATTACCCTAACCGCCACCTGCTTGACACACTCCAGAATTACGGGGTTTACCTTGCCCGGCATTATCGATGAACCAGCCTGAACCGCGGGAAGCTGAATCTCCTTGAAGGAGCTCATGAGTATTAGGTCGTTGGAGATCTTGTATAGGTTCACGGCCAAAGCCTTCAGCAGTCCGTGGACCTCTGCAAATACATCCCAGTTCTGGGTAGGATCTATCAGATTGTCGGCTTTTGCAAGATTCAAGCCGGTTATGTCCCTCAACCTTTGGATTACAAGGTGTATATACCTGAGGTCCGCATTTAAGCCCGTTCCGACCGCCGTTCCTCCCAAATTTATCTGTCTGAGCCTTTCCTCAACTTTGTAAAGCCTCCATCTATCTCTCGCAATCGCATCCGCGTAAGCGCTGAACTCCTGTCCGAGAGTTATCGGAACGGCATCCTGCATTTCTGTCCTTCCGAGCTTAAGCACCCCGGCGAATTCCCTTTCCTTGTCCTCCAAAGCCTGTTGCAACTCTCCCACAACAGCCGTCAACTGCCTCAGCAGAAATATCGCCGCGATCCTTGCGGCGGTCGGAAATGTGTCGTTCGTGGACTGCATCCTGTTCACATCGTCGAGCGGGTGAACTTTTTTGCCTAAAATCTCGCTCGCCCTGTTCGCTATTATTTCGTTTATGTTCATGTTGAGCGAAGTCCCAGCCCCTCCTTGGAAGGGATCCACAACCACATGCTCGTGCCACTTCCCCTCTATAAGCTCGTCGCAAGCTTTTATTATGGCCCTCGCCTTATCCACCTCCAGATATCCCAACTGCATCAGAGCCAAGGCGCACGCTTTTTTAACCATCGCGTAAGCTCTGATGAGTTCCGGATGGATTCTGTAGCCCAATCTGAAAGTTACCGGAAAGTTCTCCTTAGCCCTTGCGGTATGTATACCGTAGTAAACATTAGCCGGAATCTCCTTTTCCCCCAAAAAGTCCCTCTCCTTTCTCAATACTTCCAAGCGTTCATCGGACATACCCTGGCACCTCTCATAAGCTCATACGGAATCTCCCTAACCTCCGCACCTTCCAAAACCATCCTTTCGAGCGGAAACATCTCCAAAAACCTTCCAAGGTATCCCTTAATGTGGCAGGCGAGTAAGCCTAAGGTGGTTATGCAACTTCCCCTACTCCTAACGAACTCTATCCTTTCGAGCATTTCGTCCCTCCTAAGCTTGCACGCGTTGCAGTGAATTACCAGCCTATGCCCTTCCAGATCATTCACATCTCCGAAATCAACCGTGCAATTTCTCTTTTTAAGTTCCTCAACTACCAATTCGAGGAATAGATCGTCGGGGTTGTTTCTATCGTTGCAACACTGAACTATCAGGACTTTATCCCCGCTCAACTCGTCGAAAACCCTTACACCCTTCACGAAGACCGTCAGATCTCCCTTAAACCTCGCCTCAAGGACGGAAAAGGATGTCACGGGAACTTCCGGCAAGTATGCATTATCGAAAGCCTTCGTGTCCACAACTGCAAAGCTGACGTCTCTGTTCAGATATTCGAGCGTTTCCCTAACGTTGTCCTCCCTCGCGACGACGCAGTAAGCATCCTGATCTATCGTCTCTCTAAAAGCTCTTATCCAAGTCAGGGGTAACCTGCCCCTCGGGAAATCTATTTTCTTCGGAAGAACGAACAGAACGGCTTCCCCTCCCTTGCAAAGATCCGCTATCAGCGGAACCTCTTGCTCGACATTCGCCCTCAAGACTATCTCACGTTTTAACGTTATCAAACCATCCTTAGTCTTAGCACTCACCTTGACGAAAGGTATACCGAACCTCTCGCTCAACTCCCTCAACTTCTCATCTGGAATCTCCTTCAGATCGATCTTGTTTATCACTCCCATTATCGGAATGTTCTTGGATTTGGCCATCTCTATTATCCTCTCCTCCAAATCGAAGTCGAGCCTCGTCGCATCGAATACGAGCAATATTAAATCCAGATCTTCGAGCGTTTCTAAAGCTTTCTCGATCCTCTTCCTTCCGAGCTCGCTCCTATCATCCAAACCGGGTGTATCTATGAGCGTAACCGGGCCGAGGGGTAAGAGTTCCATTGATTTTGAAACTGGATCCGTCGTAGTGCCCGGAACATCGGATACTATCGCAATATCTTGATTCGTCAGAGCGTTGATTAAACTCGACTTTCCAACGTTCGTTCTTCCGAAGATCCCTATCCTCGTCCTAAACCCCTTCATCGCCTTAAGTTGCGTTCGAATGAATTTAACACTTTTTAAGATCAAAATTTTTATTATTATGTTTTAATTTTAGAGTTTTCAGCCTCCACCTCCTCTTTAGGCTGTGTCCAACTTCTCCGCTCGGCTTTAATCCAGCCTCTCTTATCTGCTCTTTTATGTCGTTCAGCCAGCTTTCAGGATCTTTGAAGTTGCAGACCTTTCCGGGATAGATTCTGTAAAGCTTTCGATACTCCAGAGGAGTAACGTTCCCCATCACCACATTTGCACCACACCTGAAGATCAGATGGGCTTTGTCGTCACCTAAAACGGTTCTTATAGCTGTGGTTGCCGGAATGTGGGCGTTTTTCGTCAGAATTCTCGCCAGAGCTATAACCTTGAGTGTTAAGATAGGATCGCCCGGCGGGTGGTTTTCTAAGGGGGTGCCGTGGCATGGTATGAACGGCCCTATGCCGAGCATGTCGAAGTCCCACTCCTTGAACATGAGCAGATCGTTCGCCAGATCCTCTATCGTTTGCCCCGGTAAACCGACTATGTTGCCCGAGCCCACCTGATAACCCAAATCTATCAACCATCTCAAGCATTGAAGCCTGTTTTCGAGATTTCTACCAGTTAGCTCGTAGAAGAGCTTGGGATTCGAGGTTTCATGCTTTAAAAGGTATCTGTCCGCCCCAGCAATCCTGTATTCCAAATACTGTCCGTAAGTCTTTTCGCCTATCGACAGAACGACCGCCAACTTAGTGGTTTCTTTGATCTCCCGAACGATGTCGGCCATTTTATCGTCGTATATGCTGTTCTCTCCAGACTGCAAAACCACCGTCCCGTAACCCAAATCTTCAGCGTATTGAGCGCATTTAACGATCTCTTTGGGCTTCATGGCGTATCTCTTAATATTTGCATCTCTCCTTATACCGCAGTATTTGCAGTTGTTTCTGCAGATGTTCGAGAACTCGATTATAGCCCTAAGGTAGACCTTGTTACCTACGTATCTCTCTCTGATCCTATCCGCCAACCTGAATAGTTCCGAAATCTCTTCAGAATTGTTGGTTTCCAAGTAGTAAGTTATATCACCTTTGATAAGTTCTATCACACAAGGTAATACTGTAATCGTATATTTATGTTCTTCTCACCGTTCGGTCCAGTGCCTTCAGCGTGAGCCCAAAAATATCGATTGTTTAAATTACATCGATGTCGCAATTCGAAACATGAACTCCAAAGATGCTTTGGAGATTTCGAGGGAGGTTGCCGAAAGCGTTAGGAAGGCCGTTATCAAGATCGCCGGGAAAAAGGAGAGCGGGGAGACTGTAGGAATAGGAAAGGACGGAACTCCTACGAAAAAGATCGACAAGATCGCCGAAGATGTGGCCGTATCGATTCTGAAGAACTACGATGTCGTGATAGTAAGCGAGGAGGCGGGGGTTTTGGGTGAGGGTGATATCTACGTCGCGCTCGACCCTATAGATGGGACTTTCAACGCTACGAGGGGAATTCCGATATACTCGCTATCCCTGTGCTTCTCTAAGGGTAATTTGGGTTCCGCCTTTTTCGGCTACGTGATGAACTTAGCGACGGGAGACGAATACTACGCCATGAACGGTAAATCTTTCAAGAACGGGGAGAAGATAGAGGTTTCGAAGACCGAGGATGTAGGGGATTGCGATGCGATATTCTATTATCCCTACAAGGACTACGGATTCAAGAGGCTCAGGATTTACGGTAGCGCGGCTTTAGAGCTTTGTTTTGTGGCTGAAGGGGCTATGGACTGCTTCGTGGACGTTAGGAAGGGGAAAGGGGAAGGATTCCTGAGAATATACGACGTCGCCGCTGGCGTGTTGATAGCCGAGAACGCCGGAGCTAAGGTGACGGACATCTACGGGAGGGATGTGAGGGGCAAGAAATTTAGCATGGAGGAAAGGCTGACGTTGGTCGTTGCGAATCCCGAACTGCATCGCAAGCTTTTGGAGTTGATCGGATGAAAGCCTGCGTTGTTCACAAGCCGGATTCGGCTGAGATCGCGGAGGAAGTTCTGAATTTCCTTTCCGAGTTGAGAGTATCTGCGGAGATACTGGAGGACTGGAGGAGAGCCAAAAACTTCGATTTCGTAGTGAGCGTCGGAGGGGACGGGACTATCTTAAGACTGTTGCAGTTCATTGACGCAAAAACTCCTCCGATATTCGGAATAAACACCGGAAAGGTCGGACTGCTCACGCACTGCGGGATCGATTTCAGAGAGCACCTCTCAAAAGCTATCGAAAACTTCGAAACCGAAGAGTTCATGAGGATAGAGTGCGTCGTGGATGGAAAAAGGCTGTTGGCTTTGAACGAAATCGCCATTCTCACTGCAAAGCCGGCAAGAATGATAGAGGTGAGGGTGCTCGTGGACGGTGTAGAAGTTGAGGATATTAGGTGCGACGGGATGCTTTTCTCTACGCCGATCGGATCCACCGCATACGCCCTCTCCACCGGGGGGCCGATAATCGATCCCAATTTGGAGTCCATTCTCATCGTTCCGGTAGCTCCGTTCAAGTTGGGATGGAAACCTTGGGTCGTTCAAAGCGGAAGGGTGATAGAGGTGGAGATTTCGAGCGAAGCTTTCGTCGTCGCGGACGGACACGGATCGACGTCGGCGAACGAGGAGTCCGAAATAATCCTGAGGAAGTCGAAAGCGCCGGCGGTTTTCTTTAAAGTGGAAAACAGAATAGGCAAAATCGTTGAAAAGCTGAAGCTGATACGTTGATCACTCCAAAACTGCATGCCTCGCCTCCAAATCTTTCTCGGTTAAGTTCTTCCTGTTCATTATCTCCGCGGTCAACCCGTCGAGGAATATTAGTGCCGTCAACTCGAACATAGTTCCTAAGGGGGCTATCTTGGCTATCTCCTCGTTCTTCTCAGTTTTACTCTTCCCTTTCAAAACCACAACTACGTCACCCATCTTCGCCAGAGTGGAATCCTTGTTTTGGGTTATAACTGCGAGCTTCGAACCTATCAACTCCTTCGCCTTCCTGCTTATGCTAACTACAGAAGTTGTCTCTCCAGAACCGGAAATGGCTATAAGCAAGTCCTCTTTCCTTATTCGGGGAGTTACCGTCTCTCCAACGACATAGACGTTGTATCCGAGGTGCATCAGACGCATCGCGAAGGCTTTCGCGACGAAACCGCTCCTTCCCGCTCCCAATACGAAAACGCTTTTGGCCTCGTCTATGGCCTTTATCAACTCCTCAACCTGCCTCAAGTCGAGCTCTTTCCTGACTTCTCTTACGTGCTTTTCGATCGTGTCGAGAAACTTAAACAAAGCCTCTCCTACCAACTGTAATCCCCCCATCCCTAAGACCACCCCCAAAGATCGGGTCGAGACTAACGTTTAAAAGTTTTTACCTTCCAAATCGCGAATTCTCGTTCGAGATTAAAACTTTTTAATAAATTCATCGAAACAATGTATTCGTTTTCGGATTCCCTCAAAGTTCCTACTATCAGGTAGAGCTTTCCATCTATTTCCTCCAAAACACCTCTCGCCTCCAAAACCTCCCCCTCGAACGCTTGCCCAATAAAAGTGTGGGTGTAGCTCAAGACCGCCTCGATTTCGGGATGATCGACGAAGTAGCAGGCGGGATAATCGAAAGCGAATCTTGAATCCGTCACTTCAGCTAAAATCGTGGCCGTTCCCATCTTAACCCCCATCTCCTCCGGAATCGGAGGGGTTTCGTTTTCCCTCACGAACAGGAGGTCGAAGTTTACCCCGTCGATCTTGGCCTTGTTGAACTTCCTCTCCTCATGGACTCTGAAAACTTCGAACGGCAGGTTCACCTTCCTCCTCTCGTAAACTTTGACCAAATCCGGAGGATCCAGAGTCCCCTCCTCAAATCCCTCCTTTATCTTCAACCTGCCCTTTTCGAAGTTCTTGAATCCGTATGCGACGAAATCTACATCCGAATCGCCCTTACTCAACCCTATGAGCCTCGAACCGGTGACGCCCATCCTCCTCAGCCTGAAGAAGTCCGCAAGCCTCGCCACTACTCCATCCCTCTCACAAACTTCTTCCAGCCTTTCGTCCGGCCTGTATATCTCGTCCACAACGTCCATCGGAACGAAAAAGACCCCATTTCTCTTGAACTCTTCGAACAAAGGGTACCTCAGAGCTTCGGCATGACTCAGCTTTTTGTATCTCCTCCCTTCCGAATTCAGCCTGTCCCCTTCATCGCTCGGAACGTATCTGAGAAGGCATCTTACGGAACTTCCGCGGGAATATCCGACTGCCGAAAAATAAAAATCGCCTACCCTTATAAAATCCCTGTGCCTTATCATCTCAGCTTCCTTTCGAACATCGCGTATATCCTCTTTATCTCCTTCGCTTTAGCCCTCTCTCCCGTTCTCTTCAGAAGTTTTCCGTTTATCAGCTTCATCCTCGTAATCCTGAACCTGAGGTTGTCTATCGTTATTCTCTCCCCAACCTCGAACTCAGTATCTCCGGAAGTTACCATCTTGTAAGGCGTGGTTATCGCTCCTTTGTGGAGGCTGAACTTTACTATAACCTCGCTTACGTCTCTTAGCCAAACAGTGGCTATGCTTCCCACTTCCGCGAACTCCGTCCTCTTTCCGCTCTTGAGGTCTATGGCGGTAACCTCCCCGACCCTGTATCCCTCTTCCGTCTCAACCACGAGCTCGTCTCCAACCTCTACGCTGTCCGTTTCCTTCAAAACAATCCTACCCACCCTCGAAACTCCTCCGGTGCTTATCACCGCCTTGATCGTAACCTCCTTTTCCGGCAGATATTGGGTTACCGTTCCGCATTCCGTGCATCTGTATAGCCCTTTATCTTCCCTAATCGGCTCGTGCACCGTCTCGTCCTTACACGTATCGCAGTAGATGAACCTCCTCATATTGTGTGAAATTTGAGGTCTTTGTTGATAGAATTAACGGGCAGGCTTAGGGCGTTGCAGGGGCAAACACCGATGCATACACCGCAGTGAACGCACCTCTCTTCCCTAACGACCACCCTCCAGTTTTCGTCGAATTCGAAGACTTCAACGGGGCATATGCTTGTGCACAGACCGCAGTGAACGCATCTTCCTTCATCCTTAACTATCCCTTCCCTAAGCTCCACTACTTCTACGCCGAACCTCCTAAAGACTTCTTCCACATCCCTCGCCTTGGAATCGTCCACCTCAACGACCATCTCCCCTTTCCTCGCCCCGACGTTTGCTCTGAGTATGTTTATTAGAGCGTTCGTTTCGAGAGTAGCTTTGGATATTATCGGCTTTCTGATGGTTTTCGAATCGAACTTGAGGAGGAGCAACATCCAAATCACCTCGCCAAAAGCCTGCTGAGATCCTCGCTCGTGACCATCCCCAAAACTCTCCTCCTCGAATCCACTACCGGCAGAGCGGAGATGTTGAACTTCTCCATCTTCCTCGCGGCCGATTCTATCGGCTCATCCGGCATGGCCGTTATTACCTTCCTCGTCATGACCTCCGCCACCTTCCCGATTCTTCCGGTGGCTACCGCCTTCGCTATGTCCCACGATGTCACTATCCCTATCAGAACACCCTTCTCATCGACCACCGGCAGGTGGTTCACGTTCTTCTCGATGATTATCTTTGAAGCTTCAACCACGCTCGTTTCTGGAGAGATCGTGACAGCTTTGGTCATCACGCTCTTAACCAACTTGACTTCCCTCTGCCTCATCGGCTTCAGCACTCCAGATGTAGGAATCCTCTCCACCGGCATCGTTAGGAAGAACTCTCCCCTCTCTATCATCTTCTTTAACTCTTCCATAACCTTCCTCGCCATGTAGTAGCTCGAAAGAGGAGAAACCCTAACTTCCTCCCCGTTTATCTCCACTCTCCCGCTCTTCAACTCGGCATAGCTGATCCTTTTAACGACCGGCCTGTCCCTCTTCGGAACTCCGAAGTCTATGATCTCCGTAATAATCTGTTCGTCCCTTATAGCGGTAGCTTTCGCCATCTCCTCGTCTAATATCGGAATAGGGATTCCTATGCCGAGCATCATCGTTACTCCGTAACCGGGCATAACTATGGCCTTCATGAACTCCGGTTTCATCTCCTTGAGGTTCCCTTTAACCATCAGAGTTCCGAACGGAGGAGCGTGCTGGGTTCCCTCTCCTATTACGTATCCCTTGGCCCCGCAGAGGAATATCCTCGTTCCGACTCCTATCGTCCTGTATTCGGGATCGTTGTTCAAAGGAGAAATCTCTCCGCATCCGGCGAAGGTGACGTTTCCGTAGTTGGGTAGGAGTGTTCCCATGTATGTTCTCAGTATTCGATCCGAAGAATTCGTCGCAGCTTTGTAACGCTGGTAGGCGTTTCTGGGATTTACCATTACCGCCTGATTCAAGTCCTCCAAGGCTATTTCGGTGACTATCTTCTTCCTCGGATAGCAGTCCGTTCCGTATGAGATCGCCCTCAACTCTACATCCTTCCCCCTGACCAGATCTTCTATGACGTGAGCCCCTCCGTATTCCATTCCCCTGCTTTCGGAAAGCTGGGTCACACCTAAGTAAGCGTCAACCGCCGCTATGCCGGTGTAAGCTTCGACGTCGTTCAGCCAGACCCTCTGCATCTTTATCGGAGGATCCGAATGACCGAAGTTCATGAAAACGCCGGAAGAACACATAGCTCCGAATGTTCCGGTCGTTACAACATCCACCTCCTTCGCCGCTCTCTCAACTCCGAGCTCTTCCACGATCTCCTTCATCTCTTCAGCAGTCACGACGCAGACTGATCCTTCGGTGATCTTTCGGTTGATCTCTTCGATCGTTTTTTTCATGGCCCATCGTCAGGTGTAAGGGATATAAGCATTGCTAATTTTTAGGCTTTTAGAAATTACTAACTGTAATATTTTTAAAAAAAAATTCACGAAAAATAAAAATTAAAAAAATAAAATTAAGGTGTTAAGTCTTCTTTTTCTTCTTCAAAACCTCCTCAAGCTTCTTTTCAAGCGGTTCTTCGTGTGTATACGGACACTTTAAGTAATGCTCTACAGCCTTTGCCAACGCGTCCTTGGTGGCGCTTTCGCCGGTTTTCTTTTTCAATTCCTTCAAAACTTCCTCTGGAAGGACAGTCTGCGCGTGAACGATTTTAGTCATCCCTAATCACCTAATGATAATTAGCACTCACATTGTATTTAAATTTTACTCATTATAATAACAATAATGTGGACTTTTTCGATCCCACCTCTTCTATCAATCATCATCATGACATTTTAAATTTTTCGATCTGCTTCGTTATACTCTTCAATGCAGTTTTTTCATCAACGTATCCCATAATTCCTCCAATTACCTCATCCCCTTTCAAGAGAATCGTAGTAGGAAGCATCTCCACCTCAAATCTCCTTGCAAGTTCTGGATTTTTCCCAACATCGATGAACTCGAAAGCTATGTCGGGCAATCTCCGCTTCAGTTTCTCGATTACCTTTTTGAAGTAAATGCAGTATGGACACCTCTCGCTTACGAACACCAACGCCCTGAGCACGATGCACGTTCGAAGGATAAAGTTTTGTATGTTTCGTTCGATTGTGATTATATGTTGCTGACTCTCGAAGAAGGGACGATTGCCGTTAGACTTGCGAGGAAGGCGATAGAGATGTATTTGGCGGAAGGGAAAGTAATTCAGGACAGACTTACCGGAGTTTTCGAGCAGAAGAGGGGTGTTTTTACCACCCTAACCAAGCACGGGGAGTTGAGAGGTTGTATAGGCTTTCCGTATCCGATAAAGAGGCTGGACGAAGCCATAATAGAATCCGCAATAGCGGCGGCAACGGAAGATCCGAGGTTCCCCCCAGTCTCTTTGGATGAGATGGACGAAATAATCGTGGAGGTTACAGTTCTAACACCTCCAGAGAAGCTGAATGTAAAGCCGACAGAACTTCCAAAACACGTTGAAATCGGAAGGCACGGCTTAATGGTTAAGAGGGGATTTTACTCCGGTCTTCTCCTTCCTCAGGTTGCGGTGGAGTTCGGATTCGATGCGGAAGAATTCCTAAGCCAGACGTGCATGAAAGCGGGACTGCCTCCCGACTGCTGGCTGATGGAAGGAACGGAAGTTTACAGATTTGAAGGGCAGATTTTCAAGGAAGTTAGGCCGAGGGGAGAGGTGGTCGAGGTCGACCTAAAGTCTTGTCAGATCTAAAACCATTTCGTAACCGTATCCGACCCTCACTATTTTGAATCCCATTTTTTTGAAGAATCCTACCGCCTTTTCGTCCGTAACTATCCTTATCCTTTCGTATCCCCACTTCCTGCAAACGTCCACCAGATACCTTAACATCTTAGAACCTATCCCCCTCCTCCTGAATCCCCTTCTAACGTGAACGCAAAGGGAAACCTCCTTTCCGTTCAACGGAGTAACCACCGCATGACCCACGAGCCTTCCGTTTAATTCGGCGATTATCGAAATGCCGTCCGATAGACATCTTATCCAAGTTTCGGCGTAGCTCGACGGGATACCCATGCAAATCTCCTCGGAATCCGAATACATTTCTCTAAGTCTTCCGAAGTCCGAAGGCTTGTATGGTCGGATCTTTACCTGCATGGTCGTGATAAAGATCTCCTCCGGACTCCGATTTAACCGTTACTGCGCGAAACGTTTAAGTTCAGATGGTATATAATAATTATCATGAACGTTGTCAAGTTCGACAGAAGGAGAATGGAGGAAGAGGTATGGAGAGAACTCGAGACGTTCATCGCCGTTGACGACTGGTGGCTCGACGAATGATCTCAACTATTCTGTCCTTAATCCTCTCAAACGCTTCCATCTGACATCCCAATTCGAATGGCGGTATTCCTTCCAAATCCGCTCTTATAAAACATTCGTCGAACGGTATAACCCCCAAAATCGGGCGCTCTATTCTGTCCAGAAGTTTCCTATAACGTTCCGAGAACTTGTTGATGACCACTGCGATGTTATCGATTCCTATATCCCTTGCGAGCTTTTCTATCCGATTTAGAGTCTCTACCGCCCTGAGACTCGGTTCTACTACCGCTATTAACAAATCGACACCCTTGGCGGTTCCCCTTCCCAAATGCTCTATACCGGCATCCATGTCGAGTAAAAGGACATCATTCTCCTTGAAAATAGCGTGCCTCAGTATTGCCCTAAGAAAAGCGTTTTCCGGACAGAAACAACCCTCCCCGCCCTTCTCAATCGTTCCCAGAACCAAAACTCTTATTCCGTGCTTCTTCACGGAATACTTCTCGAATATGTCGTCTACTTTAGGATTAAGCTTTATTATCCCCATTGGGGCTACGACCCTCCTCTGAATCTCATCCCTTAACTCCGAAAGGGGCGTTATCTTCTCCCGTATCCCTAAAACGAAAGGTAGATTTACGGAAGAGTCGCAATCTATCGCGGTAACCCTGTATCCGTCCTTGGCAAAGAGATACGCCAGCATGGCCGTTAAAGTCGTCTTTCCGACCCCTCCCTTTCCGGATATGGCAATCTTCATTTCTTATCAAATTGCATGGTCCTGATGTTAAGGCTTTTGCAAATCGTTAAATATCTCCGAACAGCAAAACGGATTGTGAAAGTTACCGTGGTTCTTCCAGCGTTCAACGAGGCTAAAAGAATAGAGAAGGCGGTTGAAGAAGTAAAGAGGTGGATGGACAAAACCGGATACGACTACGAGATAGTGATAGCGGAAGACGGCTCTACGGACGGAACGGACAGGATAGCTTCGGAGCTTGCAAGAAGGGATCCAAAAGTAAAGCACATTCATTCGGACAAGAGACTCGGGAGGGGTAGGGCTCTGACGAGAGCATTCAAGAATTCCAATGGGGATGTTTTGGTTTACTTGGATGTAGACCTTTCAACGGACATGAGACATTTGAAGGAGCTTATAGATGCCGTGGCGAAGGAAGGATACGATTTAGCTACTGGATCGAGGCTCATGAAGGAAAGCCGTGCAGAGAGACCTCTTAAGAGGGATTTAGCGTCCAAAGTATACAACTTCCTCGTAAGGTTGATGCTCGGTTCGAAGCTTAGAGATCACCAGTGCGGTTTTAAGGCTTTCAGGAGATCTTCAATCCTGAGCTTGCTCGACGAAGTTAAAGACGATCACTGGTTCTGGGATACCGAAATTCTCGTTCTGGCTCAGAGGAAAGGTTTAAAGGTCAAAGAAATACCGGTTAAATGGAGACAGAGCGGAGAAACGAAGGTTAGGTTTACGAAGGATGTTCTATACATGTTTTCGCAGATAGTAAGGATGTGGATGGAGTCGAAGAGGTCAAAGAAGTTCATGGTTTTTTCCGCACTGCTTTCAGTTGCCATACTTCTATTCTTAGCCTTCTGGAGCGGTTTCGACGTTTCGATTATCGAAAGGGCAAACGTAAGGTTGATAGCTCTGGCGTCGGTTATTTACGCTCTGTCGTTCGTAATTAGGGGCTTCAGATACGAATACGTTCTATCCAAACTGGGACACTCCGTTCCTTTAGGATTCTGCGTTGAGGGTGTCGCCATAAGCCAGATGGCGAACGTCGTTATTCCGGCAAGGGTTGGAGATCTTGCGAGGGTTTACGTCTTCAAAATGAAGGATGTTCCTATTTCAAGATCTTTAAGCGGTCTTGCTGTGGAGAGGGTTTTCGATCTGATGGTCGTTACGATCTTGGCGTTCGTGGCGGTATTCGCGATGGAGAGTTACAGGCTGGTAGCTACTCCCATATATTCGGCGGTTTTCCTGATCCTAATCTTGGGCGTTCTGTTCGGATTGGCGAAGATGGAAAACGTTTTGGGTAGAATAGCGAGGGACGCCAGAACGGTAATTAGGAGGGGTTTCGGAACGGTCGCCATTACCACTCTTGCGATATGGTTGATAGACTCTATCGTGTGCTACCTCATCCTCTCCGCGTTCGGAATTTCGAATTTCGAAGTCGTAATTCTTGCAGTATCGGTTGCGAACATCGTCAAAGCGATTCCGATAACCCCCGGAGGTCTGGGAACTTATGAGGCGGTAATGACAGGAATTCTTACGACTTTCGGCGTTGGTAGTGGGGTTGCGTTCGCAACATCCTTACTCGATCACACTATAAAGAACTTGATAACGGTCGTTTTGGGCGGAATATCCCTCGCATCTCTAAACCTTAAACTGAGCGAGATAACGGAAGGAACACCAGTAGAATAAAAAAAGTTAGAAATTTCTGAGAGTTTTTACGAGCTCGCCCTCGCTATCGTATATCTCTATCTCTATCGGCAACCTACCCGGAAGCATGTGGGTGGCGCAGGCGAGGCAGAGGTCGTATGGTCTGAAAGCCATCTCGACGTAGTTCAATATCCTCTCATCGACGTTTCCGTTCTTTATGAAGTGCTTCGCCGCCTTCCTTATCGCCAACGTTATAGGTCCCTTGTTGTGCGTCGTTGCGACTATCAGGTTCGCCTCCGTCACCCTTCCCTCGTCGTCGGTCTTGTAGTGGTGTATCAGCGTTCCCCTCGGGGCCTCGATTATTCCCACACCCTCTCCCGTAACCTCACCCAGCTCCGCTCTAACGTCCGGACTCGTTATCTCCGGATCCTGCGCGAGCTCCAAAACTCTCTCAGCGGCGTTAAGCAACTCGATAGCCCTCGCCCAGTGGTATGCCATTATGTAGTGGATAGGTCTCTCCTTCAAGACGTCGAACATCTTCCCGTAAGCTTCTTGGGCGAGAGGTGTGTTCATACCGTCAGCAACGTTCAACCTCGCCAGAGGACCTACGCTGTAAAGGCTCGTCCCCTCTCCATCGACTATGCCCTTCCACCCGATCTTCTTCAAATACGGCATCTTCAGGTAGCTCCAAGGCAGAACTCTCTCCGCTATGTATTCGAGGTATTCCTTGCCCTTGAACCTTCCTATTTCGTTGCCCTTCGTGTCTATTATCTTCTGAACTCCGTCGTAGTAGTTCACGAGACCCCTCTCATCGACGGTTCCCATGTAGTTCAGGACGGATCTGTAAGCGTCGCTTGTTATCAGCTCCATGTATTTCTCGTTCTTCAGAATCACGTCCTCGAAGAGTTGAACCGTGAACTTTCCAAGCTCTACGAGTTCCTTCGCCAACTTTTCAATCTCCGCTCTCTCCTCCTCGGTAATCCTCTTCGACCACCCGCCCGGTAAGCCCGCAACCGGATGAATCGGTTTCCCGCCGAGCATTTCGAGGATCTTCACCGCGTAGCTTCTCCTCCTCAGAACTTCCTTGGCCACATCGACTCCGACCTTCTTAACGAGTCCCACTATGTTTCTCTCAGCCGGATCCGCCTCCGGCCCCACGACGAAGTCCGGCAGTCCCAAGGCGTAGAGTATCACAGCATGATCTTCAACGTAGTGGGCGTTTATGAAGAGCTCCCTGATCTTTTTAGCGGTCTCGGTCGGCTCGACTCCGTATATCTCGTCCGAAGCTTTGGTTGCGGCAGTGTGATGGACCGCTCTACATACCCCGCATATCGTGGATACGGTCCTCGGAACCTCCTCTATGGGTATTCCCACGAGAAATCTCTCGAAACCTCTGAGCTCCACAACTTGGAAGAAAGCTTCCGCAACGTTTCCGGAATCGTCCAGAAATATCGCTATCTTACCGTGACCTTCGAGCCTCGTAATAGGGTTTATCTCTATCTTCTTCAAAACCATCACCTCCTACCGCCGAGAAGGGATGCAGGAAGGGAGTATCTATAGAACAGCTTCGTCAGGTTTCCGTATTTCTCTATTAGCTGATCCACTGCCTCTTCGCTAAGAACGCTTCCTATCGCAGATATTGCCCTCGCTCCGAAGTCCTTAACTCCCGGCAACGGTCCTCCGCAACCTCTGCACGGTATGTTCACCTTAGGACAGCTCGCCCCGCAGTCCCCCTGAGTTATCGGCCCGAAGCAAACGTATCCCTGCTGTAGGAGGCACTTCTCCTCATCCGGCACACCTTCTATCGTCCTCTTCACTTCCCGAACGAATTCCCTCTTCTCTCCCTTCGAAGCGGGATTTCTCGGACACACGTCGCATACCGATTTGCCGTCCGTTATCCAGGAACCCTTGGGCGGGAGATTTCCGCTGACTATAGCTTCAACTATCTTAGCCACGTGCTCGTGGTGTGGAGGACAACCGCCGACGAAGTAATCCACCTCCACTACCTCGCAAACCGGCTTAACTTTCTCCAAGAATTCCGGAAGGGTCAGTTCGTATTTTCCGTCAACTACGCACTTAGTCTGGGGAACGACGCCCTCGGGGTTGTCGGTGCTGTAGGTTTTGAAGTAAACCGTCTCGAAGATCTCCTCCTTCGTGTGCACGTTGGCCAATCCCGCGATACCACCCATCGACGCGCATATTCCGAACGCTACGAGTATCTTCGATTTCTGCCTCAAAATTTTCAGAATGTGCTCCTGCTCGCTGAGCCTCACGGCACCGTCCACCAAGGCCACGTCTATCGACTTGTCCGGCATCTTCTCCAAGTCCTTATACTTAACGTCCGCGACCGTAGGAGCCCAGAAGACTACCTCCAAATGCTCCAAAGCGTCGACGAGCCTGTCGGCGAGATCTACGAGAGCCATCTCGCATCCGGCACATCCTGCGGCCAAATAGAAGGCGAACTTCAGCGCCATAAAATCACCTCTTCAACGGGTTAGGACCCAACTTTCTGATCGTGGCGTCGAACTCCTTCATGACTTCTGCAAACTTCAAGCCCTCGGAACCACCAATCCACTCCAGCCTTACCCTCTCCGGTTCGATTCCGAGTTCAGTCAGGACTTTGTGGAGGAGCTTGAACCTTCTAAGGGCTTTGTAGTTTCCTTCCTTGTAGTGGCAGTCTCCGGGATGGCACCCACCTATCAGAACCCCATCGGCCCCGTTAAGCAAGGCTTCGAGAACGAACTCCGGTTCGACTCTTCCACTGCACGGAACCCTTACGACCTTAACGGTCGGCGGATACGAATACCTCAAACTCCCGGCCAAGTCCGCAGCCTGATAAGTGCACCAGTTGCACGCTATAACCACTATGTTCGGCTCCCAATCGCTCATTCACCTCACCTCATTCTCCAAAATCTTCTTTATCACCTCATCCCTCGGAGTAACGCAAATGCCGGCCACCCTACTCGGATCGAAACCCATGCAGATGGCGACTATTTGAACGAGGTGGAACACCGGAATCGAGAAGTTTATCTCTCCCTTCTTCCTAAGCTGTTCCTGCGCATCGTCCAACTGAATCAGACAGGAGGAGCACGTCGTAACTATTAGGTCCGCATCTATCTCCTCCTTTATGCACTCGAGCTTATCCTTGACGAGCTTGAAAGACTTCTCCGGATCAGTGCTCCTAAGAGCTCCCATTCCGCAACAGTCTATGAGTCTCGAATAGTAAGGCGCATCGGCACCCAACGCCTCGCATATCTCCCTCAACACTTTGGGGTTGAACGGATCCTCTTCCTTGTCGGGATAAACTTTGGACGGCCAGAGGAAGTGACACCCCGGTTGCACGGCTACGGTCAAACCTTCGAGAGAGAACTTTATGGATTCCCTGAGCTTCTCCAAGCCCACGTCTTTGTAGAGAACCCAAGCTACGTGCCTGCACTTCGCCCTTCCTTCGTATTTCTTCCCTATCTTTGCGAGTATCTCGTTCACCTTTTCCATTATCTCCGGATTCGTCAGCATCTTGTGCCTCGCCTCGTTTAGGCTTCCGTAACATGAGTTGCATGCGGTCATCAAGTCAATACCCCTCTCCTCTCCCAACGCGAGGTTTCTCGCAGCTACGGCACACCATCCGACGACGTCTATGGATGGCAATGTTCCCCAAGTAGGACAGCAGGACTGCCCCCTCAGATCGTCCAACTCTATTCCCAAAGCCGGAAATATCTCCCTCATAGAAACTTCGACATCAGGCCTGTTGAACGGAATGTTGCAACCCAAAAATAACCCGTATTTCATCGTGACCACCTCACTCCATCGGAATCAATCCTAAACTCGCCAGCTTCGTTTCCTTCAAAATCTTCCTCAAATCCTCCAAGGCCTTTTCGTCCGAATCTGTCGAAGGCGGTTTTTCTGGCAAGCCTACCTTCTTCCTCGCCTCCCTTCCGGTCATGTAAACCGCATGTCCGTGCTCGTATAGGCTCCTAAGAGCTTCTATCGCTAACGTAGGAATGGCGAATTCCTCGACCATCAGCCTCCTCATCGCGAACATCACTTCGAAAGGCGAAACGTCCCTCGGACACACCTCGGTGCACCTGTTGCATGCCACGCAAGCCCACGGCGTAGGATCGTCCAAGAGCTCCTCCTTTAATCCCAACAACAGCGCCTTAATCAGCTTCTTGTTGAACCATTCGAAACCTACCCTCGCCAACGGACAAATAGAGGCACAGGCTCCGCACTGCATGCAGAACGTTATCCTCTCCGCTCCGAGCTCCTTAATCACTTCGTAAACTCTCTTTCCAAACTCCTCCTTTTCTCTTTCAGCTATTTCGGTTAAATTTAAAACCGAAGGGACGCCCTCTATCATTCTACAACACCTCCCTTCGCGAGAGTCCTAATTTGCGCCAGAACTTGCTCGAACGTGAAGCCGTGCAGGGTTATCGCCTTGCTCGGGCAAGCTGCGGTGCAGACGCCGCATCCCTTACACTTCGCCTCGTTTATGTGCGAAACTCTTCTTCCGTTCTTTTCGACCAATTCTATGGCACCGTAAGGACAGAGCGGAACGCAGATACCACAGCCGGTGCACTTCTCCTCGTTGACTTCAGAAATCAACGGCTCTACCTTCATTTTGCCCGGAGCGAGCAACGACATCGCCGAAGCTGCGGCAGCCTTGGCCTGTGCTACTGAATCTGGAATGTCCTTCGGCCCCTGAGCGCAACCGCAGATGAATATACCTTCCGTCATCGTATCGACTGGGTATAGCTTCGTGTGCCTCTCCTTGAGGAATCCCTCCGCCCCAATGTTTATGCCGAGCTTCCTCGCCAGATCCCTCAAATCCAAGTTCGGTTCGATGGCCGTGGCGAGAACTACTATGTCCGAGACGACCTCCACCGGCTTGCCCAAATCGGCATCGAATCCCCTAACGAGCAACCTCTCGTCCGGCAACCTCTGAACTCCTCCGACCTTACCCTTTATTATCTTCACACCCAACTGCCTGCAACGCATGTAGTATTCGTCGAAGTCCTTTCCGGGAGTTCTCACGTCTATGAAGAATATGTATATGTCCAGATCGGGATACTTCTCCTTCAACAGCATCGCCTGCTTCAGCATGTACATACAGCAGACCTTGGAACAGTAGGTGTGGTATCTCTCGTCCCTCGAACCGACGCAGGATACGAAAGTTATCACTTTCGGCTTCCTAACGTCCAACTCCGCCTCCTGTCCCTTCTCAACCCTCTTCTTCCACTCAAGATACTTCGGAATGTCGGAAGGAACTATCAGCTTACCCTCCGTCGGGCCAGTGGCTGAGATAAGCCTCTCCATCTGTAAAGCGGTTATGACGTTCGGCGAATCCGGAGAGAACTCCTTGAAGTTCTTCTTGTCCATCACTCTGTAACCGGTGGCGACGATAATCGCACCGACGTTGAGCTCTATCAACTCCCCGTTCGGATCCCTCGGCTCGTCCCTGCTGCAAGCTCCAGTCGGACATACTCTTTCGCATGGAGCTAAGATGGGTTTTCCGTCCTTAGTCTTCCTCGGCTCCTCCCCGAACCACCTTCCGCTACAGCTAACACAAGCTTCCGGATCTATCACAGCCTTCTTCGGCACAGCCTGCGGGAACGGGATGTATATGGCTCCTCTCAAGCTCAACCCTTCGTTGAACTCATCCGGCACCCTCGCCTTCGGCGGACAGACGTTCAAGCAAGCACCACATCCGGTGCACTTGTTCCAGTCCACGTAGGTCTGCTTCTTCCTCACCTTAACCCTGAAGTTTCCAACCGTCCCCTCAACCGATTCGACTTCCGCATATGTTATCAGCTCTATGTTGGGATGGTTCGCAACTTCCACCATCAACGGTGTGAGGATGCATGCGGAGCAGTCGTTGGTGGGGAAAGTCTTATCCAATTTAGCCATGTTTCCTCCGATCGACGGGGACTTCTCGACCAAATAGACCTTAAATCCAGCGTTTGCCAGATCGAGGGATGCGAAGATTCCAGCGATACCCCCACCTATAACGAGGACGTCCTTGTTGAGTTCGACGTATCTGTCCTCCAAAGGTTCGAGCAACCTCGCCTTCGCCACTCCGGCGGCTATGAGTTGCTTCGCCTTTTCGGTAGCTTTCTCCTTCTCGTGCCAGTGTGCCCAAGAGCACTGATCCCTGATGTTCACCATCTCGAAGAAGTATTTGTTCAATCCGGCCTCCTCGCACGCCCTCCTGAAAATCGGCTCGTGCGTCCTCGGTGTGCACGCAGCTACTACAACTCTGTCAACCAAACCCTTCCTAATGTCCTCCTTGATAAGCTCCTGCCCGGGATCGGAACACATGAAAAGGTAATCCCTCACGACAACGACGTCAGGCAACTTCTCTGCAAACTTCTTCACTTCCTCGATGTTTACCGCTCCGGCTATGTTTTCTCCACAATGACAGATATACACTCCGACCTTCGGCACCTTTACCACCCCTAAGTTCGATAGAGCGTTACCAATTAATCAATGGTAGATCATATTAAACATAATAAATTTTGCGAAACGTGTTGCTTCATAATTCTAAACAAGTAAGGTGGTAATATTTATCATTTACAACTGTGGTAGTAAATAACATGAAAAATAATTAATTTTTTTAATTAAAATCAATTACCATCCCTCGTAAAGTCTGAAACATAAGAATTCAGGCAGTCCTTCCTTCATTACCGCGTCGCATACCTCCTCTATGTTGTATTTCACCCTCTTAAGTATTACTTTGCTTGCCTCGGTGTCTAAAATTGCAAAAGCCGCTCTCGAATCACCATCTCTCGGCTGTCCGACACTACCGGGATTTAGAAAGAACAGGTCGCCGAAATATCTCAAAAACTGAATGTGCGTATGTCCAACCACCAAGTTCACTTTAAGCGTTCTTACGAATTCCTCTATCATCGGATCCTCGGGAAAGATGTATACTTCAAAAGCCAACTCGTCGTCCGCCGGAGCTCCGTGGTAGATGTTGAACCACTCCGTTTCGATTTTTATAGGGAGCTCGGAGAGCCACTTCAAATACTCTCTCTCCAAGTGTTCCCTCGTCCATCTCCCCGCCTCCTCTGCGTATGGGTTGAATCCCGAAAAGTCGTTGTTCGCTACCGCGTAATCGTGATTTCCCATAACGCTCTTTATCTCCTCCTTAATAAACAGTTCGATCACTTCATTAGGGAACGGATAATATCCGACTACATCTCCAGCGCAGTATATCACGTCGCAGTCGTTGAGCCTGTCAAGAACCTCCGTGAGGGCTACGAGGTTTCCGTGGACATCGGAGATTACGCCCACCTTCATGGAACGAAATTTAGCCTTTGATATATATATTAGCTCACCTTCTCGAGCAAAGCGTAGAAGAAGCCTATCGTCTTGTGCCTGTGGGGGAACGCCCTAATCGTTCCCTTAAGAAAGCCTTCAGAGTAGTAACCTTCCAACGGGACGAGCTTGACTTCCCCATCCTCCAACGCCCTCTTAACGACTTCCTCGTTCTCCTCCTTGAACATCGAGCACGTGCAATACAAAATCCTTCCTCCCCTCTTCGCGAGCTTTATGGCAGTCTTGAGAAGCTGGAACTGCAACTCCGCGATGTCGGGAATCTTCTCCTCCCTGATCCTCCACCTGAGCTCGGGGTTCTTCATGAGCGTTCCGTCGGAAGTGCACGGGGCATCGACCATAACCCTGTCGGCCACGCCCGTTCCCAAAACCCTCGGAGCCGTCCTCGCATCTCTCTTGTAAATCCTGACTATTCTGACTCCGCAACGCCTTATCAGATCCTCCATCCTCCTTATCCTTAGCTCATCCACGTCGAACGCGTGTATTATTCCCTTATTTTCCATGAGTTCTGCCATGTGTATCGTCTTCCCGCCGGGAGCGGCACACAAGTCCACTACGGTTTCTCCCGGCTTGGGATCGAGCAGTATCGATGCCAGCGCGGCCGCTTCCTCCTGAATAACGAACTTGCCCTTTCCGTATAGCTTCGATCTGTCGAAGTCGAAAGGGCCGTTGAACTTGAGAACCGTCGGAACAACTTTGCTCCTCGTAACCCTTTTCCCCAACCTCCTGAGCTCTTCCATAACTTCTTCAACGCTCGCCTTGAGCGTGTTCACTCTGACGCTTATCGGAGGTTCCTCGTTCAAGGCTTTGAATAAATCCTCAGCTTCATCGCCCAAAAGCTCCTTCATCTTCCTTATATACCAAGCCGGTAGGAGGTATTTGAGTTCGAGCTCCTCTATCTCGTCCTTTGGCTTTAGCTCGTAGTCCTTTATTCTGTCGAAGATTTCGAAGTAGAACATTCCCACGTAGGGATGCGTGCTCTTGGAGAGGAAGTCGGACATAGCCTTCCTGGTCTTCTCGAAGTCCAACCTCTTAACGAACTTCTTTTCGAAGACGAGGAACTCTACCGTAACTCTCAAAGCGGCTCTCAGCCAAGGGTCGAGTATGTTCTGATGGACGCCCACGATTTCCCTTATTATTCTGTCTATTATCCCGAGCCTCTTCATGAGCTTGTAGTAAACTGCCGTGAGCTTTCTATCTGCGCTCGTGCCAAGTATCCCGTGCTTTTCGAAAACCATCCTCTTCGCGTGCTGTGTGGGCTTTATCTCCTCCGACCTCCTAAGAACTTCCGTCAGTATTATGAAGTCGCTGACCGTCACCGACACGTCAAAGGGTATTCGAAACGGGTAAATAAAGACTGCCATACGCGAACCCATGGAAAGGAAGGAGATAATCCGTAAGCTGGCCGAGGCGATAAGGAGGGAATCCGAAGGATTGGGAAGGATTAGGATAATGCACCTCTGCGGAACTCACGAGGACACCGTAACGAGATACAACCTCAGGAGTTTACTGCCGGAAAACGTCAAACTCGTAAGCGGTCCGGGTTGTCCGGTATGCATAACTCCCGACGGAGACCTCCAGAGGGTGTTTCACCTGCTCGAAAGGAAGAAAGTAACTCTCGCCACATTTGGAGACATGGCGAGGGTCCCCTTTGAAGGAAAATCCCTCTTCTACTACAAAGCCAAGGGATACGACGTGAGAATGGTTTACAGCGTATTCGACGCCTTGGAGATGGCTAAAAAATCCGAAAAACCCGTAGTATTCTTCGCGATAGGGTTCGAAACTACTATGCCCTCCACAGCTCTGGCTATAATGGAAGGTGTGGAGGATTTCTACGTCTTCTCGGCGCACAGATTTTTCGTTCCGGCGATGGAGCACCTGCTATCATTAGGAGACGTTAAGATAGACGGGTTCATAAATCCCGGACACGTTTCTACGATAGTGGGGGTGAAAGCTTACGAGCACATAGATTTTCCTCAAGTCATAGCCGGATTCGAGCCAGAAGACGTCATGCTCGCGATACTCATGCTCTTAAGAATGATAAAGAACGGCGAGAGGGGTGTTAGGAACGAATACACCCGGGCAGTTAAATACGAGGGAAACGTTAAAGCTCAGGAGGTTATGAATGCCGTTTTCGATAGAGAAGATTGGGAGTGGAGGGGACTTGGAGTGGTTCCGAAGTCGGGGGCTAAGATAAGAAGGGAGTTCGAAGACTTCGACGCATTAAAAGTTTTCGAAGACGTTTTCGAAGACTTCGTTCCGAAGGAGGATGTTAAGAAGAAGGCCTGCAGGTGCGGGGAACTTCTCAGGGGGTTGATAGAACCCAAGGACTGCCCCCTCTTCATGAAAGCTTGCACTCCGAAAAATCCGGTCGGCCCGTGTATGGTGAGCGTTGAAGGGATGTGCAACATATGGGCGAGGTTCGGCGTTAGGGGGTGAGGGGATGCTCAAGGAAACGATCGCTTCCGCTTTCAAGAGCAAGGGGAAGCGTTCGATGAAGAAGTCGGAACTGATCATGACCCTCACATTCGACTTAGGCTGGTTTTCGCACGAGGAGGCGAAGAGGGTCGTAGATCTGGCTCTGGAGAAGGGACTGCTTATGGGAAACGAAGAACTCACGCCCACTTTCGATTTAGACGAGGTGGAGGTTCCGGTGGACTTCAGGCCGGACGAATCGATATTTTCGGAAAAACCCGTATTCGACAGAATTGTGGAAGAAATAGCGGAGAAGACTGGAAAGAGTTTCGGAGAGGTCGTTGCGATGATAAATAGGAGGCAGGAAGAGCTCGGAAACCTTCTCAGCGTCGAAGTCGTGGCTTTGATAGTCGCGAAGGAGTTGGGGCTGGACGTTTCGAAGTTCTTGGATGAAGTTGAAAGGGTAGTTTTAGACCAGTAACTCCTCCTCTTCGCTCGCCCTTCTGTCTTCTTCCATCAGAGTCAGGTATTCCTTGAGCATCCTCGGGAACTTCGACGCCTCGACGAACCTCAAACCCAATCTTTCGCTCCACTTCCTTATCCCCAAATCGCTACTCACTACCCCGGCTTCGAGCTCCTTGGCCAAGAGTAGAACGTCCAAATCGGGAGCGCTGTCCAAAATTCCCTGCCTCAGAGCCATCCTATACTTGTCCCTGAACTTACCTATTAGGTTCCCTATCTCCCTTTCGAGCTCTTCCCTGTTGTCCGAATACTTCACCCCGAGCGCGGAGCTCTCCCATATGAACTCCTCCGCTATCTTCCTTCCCTTGTTTATCTTCTGCCTCATCGTAGAAACGTATTCGTAGAAGATCGCCGCCGGAATCTTCACCTCGTATCTGTTGGGAGTCTTCTTTACGAGCCACGTGTCGAGCTTTATGAAAACCTCTTCGTTGCACTTGTGCCTCTTTAGGAAACTAACCAATTCAGCGTAAACCGTCGGATAGGGTATGTAACAGCTTATGTTCAGCTTGAGCCTCGCCTTGGCTATGAGATCCAAAATCTCCTGAGCGGACTCGCATATAGACTCGTAACCCTCCTTTGCCCTCAGTCCCGCATCGGTTATGGCTGTCGTGTCCAAGACGAACCTCTGCTTCACGAATTGTGTATCGTCGGGATAATATTTAACGTTTAACCAAACATCCTCCTGAAGTTCTCTTCGACCCTCCTTTCCACTTCCTCGTAAATGCTGTTACCGTGAGAGTCTATCGCCACGACACAAGGCCCGAACCTCTTAACTTCCAGCACCCAAACAGCCTCAGGCATTCCCAAGTCGAGCCAGTAAACGTTCCTGACTCTTCTTATTGCGTTAGCCGCTAACGCCCCAGCCCCACCGGTGTATGCCAAGTAAACTCCCTTCCCCCTCAACTCCTCCTTAACGTCCATCCCACCCTTTCCTATTATTATTACCGAATCCACATGCTTCAAGAGAACCTTCGTTGCCTCGTTCATTCTCGCCGAGGTCGTGGGGCCTGCGGATAAAACCACCCACGTATCCCCGTCTTTTCGAACGAGAGGACCGCAGTGGTATATCGCGTTTATATGGAAAGGTAGGTCTCTTCCACTCTCTATGAACTCCAAAATTCTCGCATGAGCTTTGTCTCTTGCGGTTATCAATTCTCCGGTTACATAAACGATATCCCCGACCTCGAGCTTTCTAACCATATCGACGGAAACTGGAGTTATTACTTCCATAATATCACCTCAGAACCATCGAAGCCCTCCTGTTAGCCCAGCACTGAACGTTTACGGCAACCGGGAGGGATGCGGTGTGACAGTGCCCGCATTCGATCAGAACGGCTAAAGCAGTCACCTTTCCCCCCAATCCCATCGGCCCAATTCCGAGCTCGTTTATAGCGTCGAGAATTTCTAGCTCGAGTTCGTTCATCTCGTTGACGTTTCTCAACAGTGCCTTCTTAGCGAGCTTTGCACATCCGTCGAACGTTGAACCTATGCCGACTCCGACGAATATAGGTGGGCAGGGCTTTCCTCCCGCCTTCTTAACGACTTCCACGACGAATCTCTTTATCTTATCAACTTCGCCCGGCAACATCATCCTCAAAGCTGAGCAGTTCTCGCTCCCCGCACCTTTAGGCATTACGGTCAGTTTGAGCCTGTCCCCCTCTACTACTTCCACATCCACGATCGGCATGCGAATTCCAACGTTATCGCCCGAATTCTCCCTCGTAATCGGGTGGACTGCGTTAGGTCTTAAAGGAACTTCTCTTGTCGCTTTCCTAACGCCTTCCACTATCGCTTCCTTCAGGTCGAAGTCCAAGCAAAGTTCTCTACCCAACTCCACAAAAACTATTGGCAGTCCTGTGTCCTGACACATCGGAATTCTCTTTTCTTTAGCAATTTTAACGTTCCTAAGAATGTTTTTCAAATTAATCTTAGCTATTTCGTTTTCTTCTTCCTCATAAGCCCTCCTCAGAGCCATTATAACATCATCGCTCAATTCAGTTTCCGCTTTCCTGAAAAGATCTACGACCGTTTCAACAACATCCTCGTATGTCGGCATCGATCTTTATCTATCAGAGCTTCGGATTAAGGTTTCTAATGCTGTATATGGTAACGACTTCGACTCCGTATCTTTCCTCCACATCCTTCCTAACCCTCTCTATCTTCTTCCTAGAATCCGCGTGAACCATGAAGTAGAGAGGGTAGGGCCAGTTCTCGGGAACCTCCCTTTCGACCAAGTGCGTTATCTGCGGAAAGTCCTCGACGAGTTTCAACGCCAATTTCTTCGCATTTTCCGTTCTGACGAGGTTCATTCCGTTCTCTCCGAATCCGATTTTACTTTCCCTCAGGACTCCGCTGAAATCCCTCACAACTCCTTTATCGATTAACTCGGATATGAGATCGACTATCTCCCCTTCCGAGTATCCGTATTCGGCGAATCTCTTGAACGGTCTCTCCTCTATCCGTAAATTCCTTTCGAGCTCAAAGAGCATTTTAGATGAAATTCCGAGCTCGTCCACTTTCGGAACATCCTCCTTCTCCAACCCTCTGTAACTCCAAGATATACCCCTGAAAAGGTCGTATTTGACGTCCATCTTGTAGACCCTCTTGCTCGGAAGGAATAGATAATCCGAAACCCCGCACCTTCTCGCCATTTCCTCCACTACCCTCCTAAGCTCCTCCTCATCTCTCCCTTTGAAGGTGAACCAAACGTTGTAGCGGGGATGATCTCTGAGGAAGTTGTGCTTGAGGGTTTTGAGCTCGTTTATTATTCTGGCAACTCTATCGACATCGTTTCCGCACGCGAAAGCGACCAGAGCGGCCTTTCCTATCCTTCTGAACGCCTTGTAGTTGAGGTTCGCTCCTATCCTCTTTATAACTCCGCTCTCCTTCAACTCTCTAAGCTTACGAATCAGTTCCTCAGTTTTTATGCCCAAATCCTCCGCCAAGTCGACGAAGGGTTGTTCGGAAAGGGGCAATTCGTATTGAACTTTCATCAAAATAATTTTCTCGTCCATAAAATCACCTAAAACTTAATCCTAACCAAACTCTCGTCTATCTTCCTCCTTCCAGAAACGTAATCTTCAACCAATTTTTCGGCCAGACTCCTCGCCTCATCGACTCTTCCCTCTCTAACGAGTCTTCTGAATTCTGGATCTGCACTTATTACGAAATATAGTTTCATCCTAAGCTGAACGGGAACGTTGTGCGATTTCATGAATCTCTTGAGGTGTTCCATAGCCTTTAAAAAGAATATCGTCTCCTCATCTTCCTCGAGCATTTTCTTAAAAGCTTCCTTAACTTTCCTCGCAACTATCCCGCTCTTTCCCTCCGTTGTCACCGCGAACCTTATTCCCTCCACTTCATCTTCAAACGGAACGACCACTTCAGTCCTTTCCGCATCGTTTGCGAGGTTTACGAGCGTTTTATATTTTTTGGCTATTCTGCAAATCAAATCGTTTATCTCAACGTTTGGAATCGCTACGACAACCAAATCGCTTTTTGATATTAGATTTTCGAGCAGTTTCTCATCGAACGCATTCCCCTTTACGAGTTGAACTTTACCCGCTTCCGCGAGCTTCCTGAGTTCCTCGCTGAACTCCAAGCTGAGAACTTTAACCTCCGCTCCCGCTTCCAAGAACTTCTTGGCCCTCGATGTTCCAACTCCCCCTCCACCTATTACAAGCACCCTCTTTCCTTCGAATTCTATGAAGAGAGGTATTCTCATTTTAACGGATAACGCTAAAATGGTTTAAAACTATATCGTGTTCATGGATTCGATATTCGAAATATCGAAGCTCGTAGGTTTCGAGCATCCAGAAGAGATAGTGAAGACTCTCGAAATAATAAGGGAGAAGTGTGAGTCCGATTTGGATAACGTTCTCAAATCTCCCGTCCTTCCACCTCTATCCTATACGAACGATTGCATGCGCTTCGTAACTCTGATCAGATACTGGCGCGGAAAGGAGATTGCGAAGGAGTGCGCGAAAGCGTACAGGGTAGTAAGGGATCCGAAGGGAAGAGATGAGTTCTGGTGGAGCGTTCAGGAACTGTTCTATAGGGCTAAGGCGGATTCAGAAGTGGTCAGAAAATTTTTGCGAAGGATTAGAAGGGAATACCGCAAGGTAATGAGGGCGAGAAAGAGGATAGAGGATATTATAGAGGATTGGGTTCTTCCACCCTACGTGGAACTGTTTTCCGGACTCCTTCCTCCAAGAAAGGCCGTGAGAGTGGTCAAGTTCGCTCTTGATTCGCTAATCGAAAAGTCCGATCACTTTTCGAGGTTCAACGTTTCGGTTTTCGACTTGGCGTTCAAGCTGTTCGAATTTCTATACAGGATAGCCCTTGCGAACATGACTCCTAAGGAGAAGTTCGAAAAGATGGTTGAATTCGTTAAATTCTTCTTGGGAATCGTGGAGATTTCGTTAGTAAGTCGAAAGGATCCTGTCTATCCACCTCTTGATCTCACCTTTTGGAAGGACTCCCACTAACGCATCCACGGGCTTGCCCCTCTTGAAGAATATCAGCGTGGGTATCGCGGAGATTCCGAAGTTTATAGCTATATCCTTAGCTTCATCGACGTTCAACTTGGCGAATACGACCTTACCCACGTATTCCTTTGCGAGCTCGTCTATTATAGGAGCAAGAATCTTGCAAGGTCCACACCACTCCGCCCAAAAATCCACCACGACATTCTCGTTGCTGTTTATTACATCATCGAAGTTCGAACCGTCAACCTTTATGGGCTTAGACATCTTTTCCATCAACTCCTTCAACTTTTTTTTCCTTATCCATTCGATCTCGTCCATCGATAAAATCTTTGCGTTATAACTTTTAGACGTTTCGATTCGAAGGGCTTATAACCGAGAAAACCCGAGGGGTTGAGGATGAGGATAGCTGGAATAGACGAGGCAGGAAAGGGTCCCGTTATAGGTCCGATGATAGTTTGCGGAGTTTTGTGCGATGAATCGGAAGTTAAAAAGCTTGAGGAGTTGGGCGTAAAAGATTCGAAGAAGCTGAGTCCAGAAAGGAGAAGGGAACTCGCTACAAAAATAAAGGAATTCTGCAAATACCATCTGATTGAAGTTACGCCCGAAGAAATAGACAGAAACAACATAAACGATCTACTGAGAAATTGCTACGTCGAAATAATCGAAAAACTCGATCCAGATTTGGTCGTGGTGGACAGTCCGGACGTAAAACCGGAAAGGCTGAAGGAATTCATTGAAAACAGAACGGGGAAGAAAGTTATAGCGAAGCACAAAGCTGATGAAGAGTTCGTTGTCGTTTCGGCCGCCTCAATAATTGCCAAGGTCGAAAGGGACGAGAGAATTGAGATGCTGAAGGAGGAATACGGCGATTTCGGTAGCGGATACGCAAGCGATCCGAAGACGAGGAAAGCACTAAGGAGATGGATTTTGGAGGGCAGAATTCCGCCAATAGTTAGGAAGAGGTGGAGGACGGTAGGGAGGTTGAGCCAGCGCTCTCTTGAAGAGTTCATCGAAAAAGTTTAAATTCAATGAACGTCCATTCATATCGAGGACCCGTAGCCTAGCTTGGATAGGGCGTGGGCCTCCTAAGCCCAAGGTCGCGGGTTCAAATCCCGCCGGGTCCGCTAATCTTTTCAAATGTCGTCAAGTTTAAATTTTTGGTGAGAATATCGTAACAATGAAGCAGTCTTTTAAGGTGGCGAGAATTTTCGGAATAGACGTTGAGGTTCATTTCAGCCTCCTTTTTATCTTAGCTCTATTCAGCTACGTCCTATACGTTAATCCACCTCCGTTCGGATTTTCGAACTTCGAAGGCATGGAAAGAATTGTCCTATCTGCTCTAATGGCGGTAATTCTGTTCGTTTGCATTCTCATCCACGAGTTGAGTCATTCTTTGGTTGCGATGAGGTTCGGTGCGAAGGTAAGGGCGATCGTGCTGTTCATATTCGGAGGGGTCGCGCTAATAGAGAACATACCCAAGGAGCCAAAGAAGGAGTTCCTAATGACTTTAGCCGGTCCTTTGGCGAGCTTTGCCTTAGCTTTTTTGGGATTCCTCGCCACTCCAATTCACAAGCAGTTCTTCTTCCTATTCGGATACTTCAACTTGATACTGGGATTGTTCAACTTAATCCCCGCGTTTCCTATGGATGGAGGTAGGATTCTTAGAAGTCTGCTGGCTCAGAGAATGGGCTTCGTCAGAGCGACAAAGGTTTCGGCGGAAGTAGGAAAATTCTTGGCAATCTTGATGGCGATAGTGGGAATGTTCGTAAGTCTGTGGCTGATTCTAATAGCCCTGTTCATATACATAGGGGCGAGCGAGGAGGAGAGGATGGTTACGATTGAAGGGTTCCTTTCGAGGTTGAAGGTTAGGGATGTAATGACGACCGACCCCATCTACGTCACCCCCGAAACGAGAGTTAAGGACGTCGTCGATCTAATGCTTAAGCACAAGCACATAGGATATCCAGTGGTCAGAAACGGTGATCTGGTGGGTATAGTCACGCTCGAAGACGTTAGAAAGGCGAAAGGAGAGGATGTTGTCGAGAACATTATGAGCAGGGATTTGGTCACGATTTCTCCCGACGAAACAGCCTTTAAGGCTTTAAAGGTAATGAGTGATAGGAGAATAGGAAGGATACCCGTTGTCGAGAACGGACAACTTGTGGGAATAGTATCGAGAAGTGACATAGTCAGAGTTCTGGAGATCCTTGAAGCTCTAAAAGAGAGGAATAAAACTTCCTGAGCTTTTCCTTGCTTCTCTCCAATTTACGGTTGGCGAACTCGACGATGATCTTCAAACCATCCTCACCGACGACGATTTTTCCGTTCAAAGCGACCGGAGCTTCGAGCCTTTCGAGGGTGTTTATCTCGACCACGTTATGCTTCAGCGAGATCAAACCGCACCTCCTCAATCCCGAATCGTTGGCGATCTTCATCAGTTTTTCCGCCGAACTTAAATCCCTACAAGCTACGTGGATTATCGGTGGAAACATTATTAGCCAAGTCGTCTTCCTGCCCGATTTTACGGCCTCAAGGACCTCTCCAAATCCGACGCAACGGTGCCACTTTCCCAAAAACCTCGATTCGACTTTGTTACCGAATTCGGGCATGTCCATCACCGCGATCCTTCCAGAACAACTCGAGAGAGTTACGAAGCACTCGAACGAATTTATTAAGTCGAGCAACGGAATTATATCATCGTCCACCTCTCCTCTCTCCTTAGCCTTAGTGTATCCCTCGAGTTTGAGTCTTCTGAATTCCTCCCACTCCACCATAACCCCTACCCGATTATGTTATACAGCGTATCCCTCTGCTTCGGGATTCTCCCTGCCACTTCTATTATCCTTACCATCTCCTCCTTGGGCAGAAACTCCCCACCTATCGCTCCTGCAGCTTTAGAAATGTTTTCCTCCATAAGAGTTCCTCCCAAGTCGTTAGCTCCAACGTGCAAAGCAACCTGTGCGAGCTTAACTCCCATCTTGACCCAAGAGGCTTGAACGTTCTTTATCTCTGGATAAAGCAGAATTCTCGATATCGCTATGACTAAAAGATCCTCGAAGCCCGAACTTCCCTTGGCAATTCTTCCGAGCTCGTTGTTCTTCGGCTGGAAGGGAAGGGGAATGAACTCAGTGAAACCTCCCGTTCTCCTCTGAATTTTCTTGATCAAGAGAATGTGCCTTATCCTGTGCTCCCAACTCTCTATGTGCCCGAACATCATCGTTGCAGTGGTGGGAATTCCCAGTCTGTGCGCCGTAGTTACTATTTCGACCCATTGGGCTGTGGTAATCTTGTCCGGGCATATCTTCCTCCTTATCTCATCGTCTAAGATCTCAGCGGCTGTTCCGGGCATCGAATCCAGTCCGGCCTTCTTTAGTTCTTTTAGAGTTTCTTTAACGCTCAAACCGCTGTTCCTTGCCATGTGGTAAACTTCCATGGGGGAGAAGGCGTGGATGTGAACGTCCTCGCTTACCTCTCTAACGGCTTCTATTATCGATATGTAGAAGTTCAAATTCGCGTTCGGAAACAAACCGCCCTGAATGCAAACTTCCGTGCAACCGTATTCTATCGCTTCTCTAACCTTTTGCTTTATCTGATCGAGCGTGAGCAAGAACTTCTTTCGATTGCTGAAAGCGCAGAACTTACATCTGTTCACGCATATGTCGGTGAAGTTTATGTTTCTGTTAACGACGAAAGTAACCACATCTCCAACCGCTTTTCTCCTAAGTTCATCGGCAATTCTGAAAGTTTCGAACGGGTCTTCGAGCAAGCTTAGGTAGTCGAGCATCTTAATCCCTCTTCGTCTGCAAGCCTATAAATTAAATCCGCAATTTCGTCGCTGAACCATCTCAACCTCACAAACTTCGGATAGATCGGCAACCTCTCCCTGAGCAAAAACTCGTTCCTCAGCATCGCTTTAAGATCACTTAAGGAAGGCCAAGGATGCTCGGGATTTATGTAATCCGGCGTAACCTCCGAGATGCCTCCGAGATCGTTCGCTCCCGCTTTTAGGAAAGGATAAACGTCTCCCACGAGATTCGGCGGAATCTGTATCGCGATATCTTCGGGCAAAATTTCCCTCGCCTTTCTAACGACTTCGAGTAACTCCTCACCGCTCGGAGGCTTCCAATCCTGCATGGGTGTTCCTTTCTTGGGCTGGAAGGGCTGGATTATGACTTCCTGAATGTGCCCGTAATTTGCATGGACATCCGCGATTACTTCGAGCGAATATATTCTGTCGTAAGGCTTTTCCCCGATACCAATTAGTATTCCGGTGGTGAATGGAATCAGAAGTTTTCCGGCGTTCTTTATAGTTTTTATTCTAACTTCCGGCTTTTTTCCTGGACTCAAAGCGTGGCATTCCAACTCCACCGCCTGTTCGAGCATCAAACCCATGCTCGCGTTGTAGGGCTTAAGCTTCTTCAATTCCTCGTAACTCAAAACCCCCGCGTTCGTGTGGGGAAGAAAACCCATTTTAACTGCCAGCTCGTTCACGTCCCTCACTAACTCCAAGAAGTTCGAATAACCCATAGCCTTAAGCTTCCTCTTCACGTCATCGTAAACGTCAGGTCTCTCGCCAAAAGTGAACAAAGCTTCGCTCGCGTTCTTCGCTTTTGAAAGCAGGGATTTAACTTCGTTGGGCGTCATGAGTTCGTGATTGTCACTTCTGAACCCGCAATAGGCGCATCTATTTCTGCACGCGTTCGTCAAAGGTATGAAGACGTTTCTCGAGAACGTGACGATTTTCATACACCTTAGATATTATCAACCATTTGAAAAATTTATTACGCCAAACGCTGACGCGGGTTCATGGACATAGTCGTGATAGGAGGAGGTGCCTGCGGTCTCAAGGCTGCATGCAGAGCGAGGAGGAGAGATCCGGAGGCGAAGATTACTGTGATAGACGCGGGTAAGTATCCTTCTCTGGGCAGGTGCGGTCTTCCATACTACGTCGGAGGAATAGTGAACGAGCTCGACGATCTCAGGAGGACTCTGGCCGGAGTCGTTAGGGACGTAAACTACTTCAAAAAGGTGAAGGACATCGAAGTGCTGACGGAAACGAAGGCTGTCGAGATAGACAGAAATAGGAAAGTAGTTAAAATTGTCAGAAACGGAAAGGAGGACGAGTTGCCCTACGACTACCTCGTTTTAGCGACGGGAGCTAAGCCGATAAGGCTCAATTTGCCAAATGCGGATGCTGAAGGTGTAGTAACTCTCTTCGATCCGGAGGATGCGGAAAAGATCCTCGACATGTGGGATGAGGGAATTCTGGAGAAGGCGGTAATAATAGGTGGAGGACTCATAGGAATGGAAACCGCCGAAGCTCTTTCGAACTTGGAAGTCGAGGTTACGATAGTGGAACTGCTCGATCACGTCCTTCCGGCTCTGCTCGACAGGGAGATGGCGATGCTCGTTCAGAATCATTTAGCGGAAAAGGGAGTGAAGGTTCTTACGGGGAGCAGGGTTACGGAGATAATAGCGAAGGACGGGAGAGTGACGGGAGTTAAGGTCGACGGGACGAAGGAGATCGAGGCGAATCTGGTTCTGATGGCGGTCGGAGTTAGGCCGAACGTCGATCTGGCCAAAGAATGCGGGCTCGAAATTGGAGAGACGGGAGCGATAAAGGTGAACGAGTTCCTTCAGACTTCCGATGAAAGCATATACGCCGGAGGGGATTGCGTCGAGAACGTCCATTTGATCACCGGAAAACCCGTTTACGCTCCCCTCGGTTCGACCGCAAACAAGCACGGAAGGGTAATAGGGGACAACGTGACCGGAGGAAAATCCAAGTTCCCGGGTGTGATAGGGACAACGATATTCAAGCTCTTCGACCTAAACGTCGCGAGAACGGGATTAACGGAAAGGCAGGCTAAGGAGTTGGGCTACGATGTCATCACCGCACTCTGCCCCGGGCCAGACAGAGCGCACTTCATGCCCGGACAGAGGCCGATAAGGATTAAGCTGATAGCAGATGCGAAGACCGGGAGACTCTTGGGAGCGCAGATGGTCGGTTTAGGCGTTGTCGATAAGAGGATAGACGTGGTTGCGACGGCCATACAGATGAAGGCGACGATAGACGATCTGGCGAACTTCGATTTAGCATACGCTCCTCCATACTCCACCGCAATAGATACTTTAATCCACGCGGCGAATGTAGCGAGGAACAAGAGGGACGGATTGTTCAAGACTATTTCGAGCTTTGAAGTGAGAGAGAAGATCGACAGAGGAGAGGACTTCGTTCTGCTCGACATAAGGAGCGAAGAAGAGTTCAGGAAGTTCAAGAAGATCGAAGATCCGAGGTTATTGAGGATTCCTCTCGAAGAGCTGAGAGATAGATTCGACGAGATACCTAAGGACAAGGAGATCGTCATAGTCTGTCAGATAGGGAGCAGAGCTTACGACGCTCTTAGGATTCTTGAGGGGCACGGATTCAAAAATGTGAAGGTTATGGAAGGTGGATTGGCATTCTGGTTCTGGTAGTTACATTTTTGGAGGTGACTTTGGCCCATGAAAATAGGTTTCGTCGGAGCGGGAAGGGTAGGATCGGCTTCAGCCTTCACGTGTATTCAACACTTAAACGTCGAGGAAATGGCGCTCGTAGACATCGTCGAGGATCTGGCCATTGGAGAGGCGATGGATCTGGCACACGCAGCTTCTGCTTTGGAGAAGTATCCTAAGATCGTCGGAGGTTCTGATTTCGGATTGCTTAAAGGTAGCGAGATAATAGTCGTAACCGCGGGAATTGCGAGAAAACCGGGGATGAGCAGACTGGATTTAGCTACAAAGAATGCCGGAATAATTAAAGATGTGGCCAAAAAGATAATGCAGAACTCACCGGAGAGCAAGATTCTCGTAGTTACGAATCCTCTGGACGTTATGACCTACGTAATGTGGAAAGAAACAGGAAAGCCGAGGAATGAGGTTTTCGGAATGGGTAGCTTGCTGGACACGGTTAGACTAAAGGAGAGAATAGTCGCTTTGGGTGGAAAGCCAAAGAAGGTTTTCATGATGGGTGAACACGGAGATACGATGTTCCTACCCAAGAGCGTCGTGGAGGTAGAGGGGAGCGTGGATTTGGATAGAGCGGTTGAGGATACGAGGTCGATTGCGGCGGAAGTCATAAGGAGAAAGGGGGCCACGTTTTACGGCCCCGCAGTATGCGTTTACAGGATGGTCAGAGCGGTAGTAGAAGATACGAGAGAGGAGATTCCTACGAGTGTGGTTTTGCAGGGGGAGTTCGGAATCGATGGAGTCGCATTAGGAGTTCCGGCGATCTTAGGAAAGAACGGCGTCGAGGAAATAGTAGAATACGAATTTACGGATGAGGAGCTTGAATACCTCAGGAGATCCGCGGAAGTTTTGAAGGAGAGATTGGGGGAGTTGGGTTATTGATCATGATGAGGGTTGTCGTCGGTTCGAAAAATCCGACGAAGGTTGAAGGGGTAAGACTCGCATTCGAGCGGTTCTTCGGTGAAGTGGAAGTTATACCTAAATCGGTCGATTCCGGAGTTCCTCCCCAGCCCTTCGATTATGACGTCGTTAGGGGAGCCATAAATAGAGCCATAAGGGCTTTTGACGACTGCGACTTCAGCGTAGGGGTTGAAGCTGGATTATTCAGTATGGAGAATACGATGACGGGCTACATGGACTTCCAAGTCGCTGTGGTTTACGACGGCGAGAGGTTCACGATAGGATTCGGCCCGGGATTCGAGTTTCCACCTTGCGTCGTTAAGGAGGCTTTGAAGGGGAAGGAAGTCGGAGACGTGATGGAGGAGATAACGGGCATAGATAACATCGGAGAAAGGATGGGTGCCATTCACTACCTCACGAAGGGCGTCATTTCGAGGGTAGAGCTTACGAGGATAGCGGTAACGATGGCCTTGATCCCCTGGATAAATAAGGAGCTATATTTCGGGTAGTTTTTTTACGAACTCTAAATCAAAATATATATCATTTTTTATATTTACGGACGAAAATAAATACATTTATAAATGCAAGCATGCGTTTATATGAATAAATATATATGTTCAGATCATGTCATGAATATATATATACTCGGACATGCAAACGGATGTGGGGATGCATCGATACGCAAAGACAAACATGAGATGAACGGCCCGACGTGGGCCCCCGAGTCGGGCCGGGATTTTTACGGGGGTGGTGGGCGGTTGGGCAGAAGGGCGTTCGTCCCCGTCCTAATGTTCGATCGGGACGGGTTTCAACGCCCGTCCACACGGTGGTTCATGGCATGGGGGACTCCCCCAAATTCCCGACTTCGGTGTGCAGTATTCGGGGACGGGGGCGAACGTGGGAGATATGCCAGTAGGATCAGTGAGAGTAGAAGGTGGCAGTACCAACTTTTAAAACTGTGTCAGTCACCCAAAAATCATAAATATTTTGCCAATATTTTTATTTTATTTTTTTATAAAAATATTTAAATAAAAAAATTTAGAGAGGTGATGCAGAGAATGGTTTTCGGTAGTCGAGCAATATTGATTTTAGTCCTAACTTCCTTATTGCTGGTAGGCTGTGCTGAGAAGGAAGAAGTAAAACCTATAGCTACTCCAACCGTAACACCTTTGACTTTAGTAACTAAGCCACACATTAAGAATTACAACTGCCAAGCTGTCGATACGGAAGACGCTGACAAAAATAAGGACACTGTAAGAACTAATGTAGAAGTCATAACCGATCGACCAGTTACACTTTACTTTAAACTAATGGACCCAGATACTGATGAAGTTATAATACAATGCGTAAAGAAGGCTGACAAGAGAGGAACATATTCTGCTGATCTAACTCTTAGTCCTGAATATCAAGCTAAAACGTACAGAGTTGTTATAGAGCTGGTAGAGAACGGTAAAACTTTAGATTCTGTGGTTCAGGAAGTGTTTCTTTATCCACTTGGTTACGGTGTAGCAAAACTCGGAGTCAAAACGATGTTTTACACACCGTATCCGTTAGCTTTCTATAACGCATTCTATCATCAGGGATTTCCAGACATAGAGTTCAAGTTTACTAATCGGGAAGATTATCCAATGACTGTAAGGGTTTCTGCGGAATATCAAGGTTATAGCGAAAAAGCGATTAAAACCGAAACGATCATGCCCGATGAGACGAAAACGATCAACTTAACCATTCCGCTGATTCTGGAAAAGATAGAGCAGATAAAAACTAAAACCAAGTTTACCAATGAAGTAAATTTTTAAAATTTTTAATTTTAAAATTTCTTTAAATTGGTTGGGAGGTGGGGTTATGAATGCGAAGGATATTATTGAAAAGATGGTTTTGTTGGGTAAAAATGAATGTCTTAAGTGGAAAAGTTCGGATATTCCCTTCAATGGCATGCTATATGCATTATTTACTACAACTGGCAGAGGTGATAAATTCGCTAAGAGATGTTTTGAAAGACTTGAAACGATTGCTGGAAGTAAAAGGAACATACCAAGTTATTTGAGGCGTTTAAGCGATATCAAACTGGAAGACTTGGCTTCAAAGATAAAGTTCAACAGAAAACGTTTTCTCAATGGTGTGAAGAGTATACTGGCATTAGATGAGATATACAACCTTCAAAGAGACGACTTAACTCATATTAAAAATCCAGAGGAGTTTTACACTGCAATAAGAAAAACTCACGGATTCGGTGGTGCAGAAATAGGACCGTGGGTAGGATGCGATTTCGTAAGACTATGGAAGCTAAGACTACCCAAAAATTTGGAACTACCTAAATCGACGAAGGAAGTTTGTTTAAAGAAATTGGAAAAAGAGCTCAAAGTAAGTTTATTGCCTAAAGTTAAATTAGAAGATTACCCATACATCGATGCCTTTTTCGAAATAAGAGCAAGAAATGGAGAGCGTTTAAGAAATCTGGCTAAAAACGATCCAAAAACGTTCATAGAAGAAGTTAAAAGACTTCTAAATGATCCTTAAAATTTTTAAATTTTTTAAATTTATTTTTAGATTTTATTAAATAAAGATTATCTACTCTTACCTTACTAACACCTTCTAATCATCTTCTACCAAAAAATTTAAATTAGCTTTCTACAACGTAATTTTGAGGTGATAAAAAGATGAAAATAAGGTGTCCAAACTGCGGTGCTTGGATTTATATAATACAACAAACGGATGAAAAATCTTCTGAAGGTAATAGCAGATTAGATGTAAAAATTCTCGAAATTAAGCAAACGAAAAAAGAACCGGCATACGCTGTTTTATCGAATGAAGAGAAAAAACAGGCATTGGATAATATTTTGGAAGTTTTGGATGTCTTAGCGGATGTAAACGGTAAATTATATAGATTTGAAATGTGGTGGGGGAAAAAGAACATTGATGGATGGATAGGTGGAGCAAAATCCATATCTACTTACCTCAACGCAAGAAAGGCTAAAGACATATGGGCAGACGAGAACAATGAGATATTCGTAAAACAGAAATACGGAATAGTTCGGGGTATTATCGACAAATCCAAAATGAAGATTCCAGAAGAAAGAATGGAAGAGATTGCGAGAAAGTTAGGATTGAGTCTTAAAACTGGTAGAGAAGGTTTAAGGATATACTTGGGTGAGAAATATTCCGAAAGACCACTACTATCTGAAAGAAAAAGTCTTATCGAGAAAATGATAAAAGTCTGGATTGCATTTTGGGAGCCAACAATGATTTAATTTTTATATAAATTTTTAATTTTACCTTTATTTTTTATTAAAATAATTAAATAATTAGTGGAGGTGATAAAGTGCAATTTGAGGATTTTAAGACGAAGGTAGAGGAGATTAGAAAAATCTGCGAAAAGTGGGAAAAGGAATTTTGTAAAGAAGCTTGGATGGACTTGAAAAAAGAAGCTTATGAAACTTTAAGCAATTACGACTTTGCACCGCTATTGGGTTTCATATGCAACAGATATGGGCTTAAAAGTGCCGATCATGCATTTGAATTTCCACATTGGCTTCTTGAACGAATTGGAAGCTTAGAACCAAATGAAATACTTTCAGCAGATATCAAAAGCTTAGTGAGGGAGTATTTTTCTGACAAGTTTTCCAGTAAATGCTCTGAAAAAGACTGTGAGGACTATATAAATGGCGTTTCAAGGGATATAAACAAAGCATTAATTTCAAAATTTCAAAAATCAAACACCTAATAACTATGTTTGAGAACAGAGAATATAGTTGCATAGAGCTATACTTTATGTTTAGAAATATACCTGGTATCGGCGAGAAGAATGCAAGCGTTCTCGTAAGAGATTTTATATACAGGGAAAATGGTCTGATGCCGAGACACCCATGGTTCGATCAAATTAAAGAAAAACTACCTAACTTTAAAGTTACAGATGAAGGTAAGGAATACATTCCCATTCCAATCGATGTTCACGTTAGAAAAGTCGCTAGTAGAGTTTTCAAAAATATAGGATGGATACCATGGTATCTGTATTGGAAATATAGAAAAACTGATCAAGTAGACAAGGATATTCAACTTATTGCGAGATTCATCTTTCCAGAATTCCCCGCAAGAATTGACACACTGTTTTGGAACGTCGGAAGAAAGTAGTGTGAAGAACACGATCCAAAATGTCCCGAATGCCCTCTAAGAGACATCTGTGATTATGCACGAACTAAATAATTATTTTTAAATTTTTATAAAATAAAAATAATTAAGGAGGTTAAAGCATGAAAATGTGTATATGCGATAATCCTTTTCCTTGCGCACACAAAAGAAGTAATCGATGTTCTTTGGCAATACAATCCAAAGCAGGAAGTTTTAAATTTTACTGTCATTAGCTGAGGATTTAATCGGAAAATTAGACTTAACACGATCTAATAATCGCAATGGGCGTATCTGAAAGTTTCAAATATCGTTGATGAGATCCAGATTCATGGCTGATCCACTTTTACGCTTCATGTTTTTGACCTTCATCCTCGCAGTTCCTCCAACAATCTTCATGGCAATAGTGCTTCCAGAAAGTCTGAAACCGTTGGTCATCGCTTACGTTGTATTCGTAGTGATGGTGCTCATAAGACATATTTACGGTAAAATACAGGGCACACTTTCAAACCGAACTTTTCGGACTCCGTTCTATCACCTCACCAAACGTACTACAAGCTTTTGAGGTGCCCGAAATGCGAAAGCGTCGAATGGTGTGTGATTAGGTATTACGGCGGCGAGAGAGTGGAGATTAAACTCAAACCGATTAAGAGGGACGATAGAGCAAATTTGAAACCCCTTCCCGCATTCACGACCGTTCTCTACGTGCACTGCATCCTACCATCATTTCTGAAATCCGAGCCAGTATTATTCATGGCCGCGACGGTAATATACCTGATACACCTCACAACCGTGGTTCACACCATGAGGAGGGGCTACGAAAGTCAGATATTCTACGCCATGACATTCTTCACGGCAGTTCCGATGATAATCCTGACGCTTATCGGTCTCGCCACCTGAAACGATTTTTCCAGATACGAATACCACACATCATGCACTACGTCAAACCCTTCGACCCTTGGAAGTCGAAGCTCTGCACGTGCCCTCCGAAGTTCTCGTTCAACCCCTACACCGGTTGCGCTCACGACTGCATCTACTGTTACGCAACCTACATTCCCAAGTTCCACCGCCTAAGGCTCAAAAAAGATCTTTTCAGAAAGCTTGAGAAGGATCTGCAGAAGCTACCGGCGAACGCTCTTATTTCGATGTCGAACAGTAGCGATCCCTATCCTCCAGCCGAGATGTCGCTCGAAGTGACGAGGAGATGCCTCGAAATCATGAAAGACTACGACGTCAGACTGCTAATCGTTACCAAAAGCGACATAGTTGCGAGGGACGTAGACATCCTTTCGGAAATGAGGTGTGCTGTGAGCGTAACCGTGACATGCCTATCCGATTCCATAGCATCGAAAATCGAGCCGAACGCACCTAAGCCCGAAAGGAGGATAGAGGCGCTAAAAAGGCTTAAAGATGCCGGAATCCCGGTAATCTTGAGGTTGGATCCGGTGATTCCCTTTCTGACCGAAGATGAGGCCATGAAGGTTTTGGAGACGTGCGATTTCGTAGATCACGTCGTGACTTCCACGCTGAAGCTCAGAAGGGATATAATGGCGAGGTTCTCGAAGGTTTTTCCCGAACTCGTTGAGAAGTATAGGAAAATTTACACCGAAAGAGTGGGGTCATACCTCTACATGCCCAAAGAACTGAGGTTGAAAATCTTAAGGCCGATTGCGGAAAGGTGCGAAGAAATGGGAATTAGCTACGCGTTCTGCAGGGAGGGATTTGAATTTAAAGCCGAAAGTTGCGACGGTTCTCACACGTTGAAGTATCGCCTCACGTGAGGCCTCGTCATATAAAACATTATGATCAGCACTATCGCTATTCCGATTATCCCCTGAGGTAGGCTAAGGAAGGCGGAGATCAAGTTTAGTCCCAAGAGAACCATGTAAACCCACCAAGCCCATCTGAAACCCATCCAAAGTCCGAAAGCGACCAAGATTCCGATAATTCCTCCGATTATCGAAGAAATCGCGAATACGTTCAGAAAGGCCAGAAGCTCCTTTTCCGAAATCGGCATTGGCATGTGCGCCATCCTCGTCCTTATAAGTTCGACGTAAATCGGTTTATACATGAAGAAGGATAGCCCAGCCAATACGAACAGCATTCCGAAAACGGCGTTCAGTATCGCCAACAGCGTTACACCCATAGGCCTCTCCATGCAACCCGTTATCCCTTAAGGTTAAAATTTTTTCTCAAAGGTTAAATAATCCGATGAATTAGGATGGTATATGGCGAGAATAGGGGCGGTAGGTGAGCTCTTTGGAACCGATGGAGTTAGAGGTGTTGCGAACGAGGAACTCACCGTTGAGATGGCTCTAAATTTGGGCAGAGTTATGGGAACATACAGGGGCGGAAGGATTGCAGTTGCGATGGACACCCGTTTGTCGAGTCCCATGCTTAAAAGTGCTGTTATAGCCGGCTTGACATCCGTTGGGGCTGACGTCGTAGATTTGGGAATTGCTCCAACCCCAGCTTTGCAATATTACGTCAAATGCAAGAAAGAGGTGAACGGAGGAATTGCAGTCACCGCTAGCCACAACCCGAGGGAATACAACGGAATAAAGTTCATTCAGGAGGACGGAAGGGAGTTCACGAGGGACATGGACGAGGAGTGCGAAAGACTATACAAGAGCAAGGCTTTCAAGCTCGCAAGCTGGAAAGAGGTCGGGCAGGTTTATTACGACGAATACAGGAGACTATACTTCGACGGAATCCTAAGCAAGGTCGACGTAGATGCGATATCGGCCAAGAAATTCAGAGTGGTCATAGACTGCGGGAATGGAGCCGCTTGCATGACTTCTCCTCAACTCCTCAAGGAACTCGGTTGCGAGATTATATCGATAAACTCCCATCCGGACGGAAGATTTCCGGCAAGAAATCCGGAGCCGGTTGAGGAAAACCTCAGCATGCTCAAGAAGGTTGTCAAGGAGGCTAAGGCGGACTTAGGAATAGCGCACGACGGAGATGCGGACAGAGCAACATTTGTCGATGAGAATGGGAGGTTCGTGAGCGAGGACGTTATTCTGGCTCTGATGGCCAAATACTACGTGGAGAAGAACGGAGGAGGGAAGGTGGTAACGCCCGTTTCCTCTTCGAGATGCGTCGAGGATGTTGTAAAGGAGGCTGGAGGAGAAGTTATCTACACCCCCGTAGGTTCGCCGGTCGTTGCGGAGACTATGCTTAAGGTTAACGCCGTTTTCGGAGGGGAAGGAAACGGAGGGCTGATATTTCCGGAGCATCTGCTCGCGAGGGACGGAGCGATGAGTTTTGCGAGGATTCTCGAACTTATGGCCTTGGAGAACAAGCCGATATCAGAATTGGTGAAGGACATTCCCAAGTATCACATGATAAAGGCAAAGATGCCTTGCAGGGATAAGCTGAAGCTTTTGGAAGGTCTTAAGGAGATGTTTCCCGAAGCGAACTTCACCGACGGGGCGAGGATAGACTACGAGGACGGATGGCTCCTCATAAGGCCTTCTGGAACCGAGCCGATAGTAAGAATCTTTGCGGAGGCTAAAACTAAGAAGAAGGCGCAGGAACTGTTGGAGATGGGAATGCAGGCTGTGAAGAAGATCTTGGGCTGATCACTCTTTTTTCGTTACCGCCAGCAGTATTTCGAACGCCAAAGCTATGGGTATGCTCAGGATGGCTATGAACTGAAACATCAGCGTGAGGTATTCGAAGTCGAAGTAAACTATTCCAATTTTTATGTTCGATAGAATCTTGAAGACGACCCAACCGATCATTCCTACGAAGAACAACGCTATTCCCACGAGTATGGGTCTCACGAACAAATTTATCCACTTCGAAATATAAGGGCAACGCTTTTATTCAAATATTTCCGAACTTCTTGGAATGATGATTCAGGCAGGATCTGAGCGGAAGCGATGAAGACGGCCGTACTCACTGATCAGAGCCTAAGGCTATCATCACTTCTCAGTCGAGAACCGACTCATCATCTCGAACGTTTTTTGTAGTCAGGTCTATTATCGTTTATGCTCTGCTTGGTCGTCTCGTCGAAACTGCAGGCTGAGATAGGAAGAGGGGTCAAGGAGAGGGTGGAATCTCTGCTGGGAATGAAAACACTCCTTCTGACTGAATTCGAGGAAGTAAAGGTGGAGGATGGCGTTATAATAGTCCCGGCCACCGGAGGAACCGAGAAAATCATCGCGAACGTTATAGAGTCCACCGAAAAGCCCGTAATGATATGGGCTCTTCCAAATCACAACTCCCTCCCTTCCGCGTTGGAGGTTTATTCGGTTTACAGGGATAGGGTAAAGCTCGTCTATTCGCCGATAGGAAGTGAGATCCTCGATCACGTTTCGAGGTTCATCGGAATCTGCAACTTTCTGAATTCGAAGCAAAGACTCGGGGTCGTTGGGGGTATTTCGGAGTGGTTGCTCAGCTCGGACTATGAAGATGCCTATGATCTGGGCGTGGAAGTGGTGGAGATAGGAATGGACGAACTGATCGGAAAAGACATCTACGAAGCTTTGAAGGATATCGTGAGGAAATACAGACTGTCCGCAGTAACCGTAAGGTGCTTCGATCTGCTCGAATTCGGTAAAACCGCCTGTCTGGCAATGGCAAAGCTTAACGAAGAGATTCCGGCCGGATGCGAAGGGGACATCGGAGCCATACTGACGATGATGATTCTGAGGGCTATAACGGGGAAACCTTGCTGGATGGCCAACGTTTGCAGAATAGACGGAATAGTCCTTGCGCACTGCACCGTCCCGCTTTCAATGGTAGAATCATACGAAATGACCATCCATGCGGAATCGGGAAAAGGAAAGGCTGTGAGGGGAAAAATGAGGAGGGAGGTCGTCACGTTGGCGAGATACGGAAAAAAGAGAATGCTGATCGCTCTTGGAGAGATAACGAGGAACTTAAGCGAAAAAGGACTCTGCAGAACTCAGGTGGAAGTTAGACCCTTCTTCGACGTCGATGAATTCGTCGAGAACAGCTTGGGAAACCACATCGTTTTAGCATACGGGGACTACAGGAGGGATCTTAAGGACTTCTGCAAGTTTAAGAAAATAGATGTCATAGACCTCAGTCCGTACAGGCCTCATCACGGCTCAGGTGCGGATTAGCTCATCATCGGCTTAAGATCGTTTGGATGCCGAACTTATAAAAGTTTCAGACCGGCGAGCTGTCATCATCGGTCAGAATCCCGATTATCATCACGACTCAGTGCTCAGCCGGTCTCATCATTCTCAAAAACGTTTTTATCGTTCTGGTTATAACTATTGCCATGGTTACGATGAAGCAGGTTTCGGTTTTCGTCGAGAACAAGCCGGGAAGACTCGCGAGCGTTACGGAAGTTCTGTTCAAGGCCGGAATAAACCTCAGAGCCTTCGCGATAGCCGAGGCTGGTGATTTCGGAATAATCAGGATGATCGTCGACAGGCCGGAGGATGCTTACAGGGCTTTGAAGGATGCCGGATTTACGGTGGCGATAAACGACGTCATAGGTGTAGAGGTTAAGGACGAGCCCGGGAGTCTTTACAGAATAGCCAAGACTTTGGGAGATGAAAACGTGAACATAGAGTACGTTTACGCCTTCACCTTCGGAGGGGAAAAGGCCCTGATAATTTTGAGAGTGGACGATGTGGATAAGGCGATAGAAGTTTTGGAGAGGGAAGGAGTGCTTTTCAAGGGCGAGATTCCGTGATGAGGTGCGAGAGGTGCTTTGCGGAGCTTAGGTCTCCTACTTCATACTGTCTGAACTGCGGGCACAGGAACGCTTTGGGAGGGGGTCTGTTCGTAGAAGAAACCAGAATCCACCTATTTTTCGTTGGAAGGAGTAGGGAGGAAAGCGTTGCATTCAGAGTTTACGAGGAAGAGGAATCTGTAAGGAACGTTTTCGAGGTAATAGCGGAGAGAATACACGAGAAGAGGTTGGATGAAGTATATATTTCCGGAAAAAGCGAGGAGTTAATCGATACAGCCTCGGAAATGCTGAAGAGGGTCGCTTTGACTCCTCTGTCGATATGCATTACAGAGCCCTTCGAATCTCCTAAAGAGTTCTTCGATCACCTAAAAAGACATCTCAGAACCGTTAGGGAACTGAAGAGGGTTGACATAAAGCCCGAAGACAAGATTCACGGGGCTCATTCGACGGTAATCGGCGGGAGGGAGGGTATGAAGTTTCTGCATAGGATAGCGAGATCGGAGTTCGTGAAAAAGGTCATTCCGGGAGTGATAGAGGCGAAGGGGACCGCTGTAGGAGGTGGTGTAAGGTTCAAGCTCACGAGGTGCGACGACAGGGGAAACATAAGAGCCTTACTAATCGACGGATCGAGCGTTCAGGAGATACACATCGTAACCACCGCCAGAAATAAGGAGGAAGGGGAGGTCGTCTTAAAAATTCTTAGGGGATTGATAGAGGAGGACTGAGGATGTTATTGGCAGTTTACGGAACTCTCAGAAGGAAAGGAGGAGCCAACGTAATGCTCAGGCTCGTTGGAGCGGAATTCGTCGGTGAGGGGATTGTTAGGGGTTACAAACTATACGCGTCGAGAATCCCATTTGCGGTTAAAGGAAGTCCCAACGACAGCATAGTCGTAGAGGTTTACGATGTTCCCAACGAAAAAGTTCCTCTCATCGACTTCTACGAGTCGGGATACGAGCGGGTAAAGGTGGTGGTAGATATGGAGGATAAAAAACTGGAAGCTTGGCTATACGAGTGGAAGGGGGATTTGGAGGGATGCGAACGTTTGGAATGTGGTGATTGGGTAGAACACATCGAAAGAAAGTGCAGGTGCTTTAGGTGACTATTTCCGGCAACCTCTCCGACCTCAGAGCCTCTTTTATCTCCATCATGCTCAGGTCGAGAGGATCCTCTATTCTCACTCCGTGTTTAAGGCTGAGGTTTCTCATCTCCGGAGACGTCGGCCCTATGCAGGGATCCCCGGGAACCCTCATCGAGACGTCGAAAACGACGAACTCAAGCTTCGTATCGTTCTCGGGCGAATATGCCACCGCTCCTTGCAATCCGAACAGGCCAATCATCCCCGGAGGATACTCCTCCTCACACACCCTGAGAAACTTCTCGGCGGTTTCGTAAACCATCTCCTGCTTGCTCTCCCTCATCGTAACTCCGAAGTGCCCGATCTCTTCGTTCTTAACCGGAACGTCTATCTTCAGCTGATCCCTCGCCGGGAGGTTCAGGAATCCCTGCAGGTTAACCTGCCTCCTGTCGCTGAACCCCACGAAGTCGAAGTCGCCGAAGATATCCTTCAAAGCGTAGCTGTGGAAGTTCGCATTAAACCTTGCCCCTAAAACGTATTCCTCTATCCTCGCCTTCTTCAAACCCTCCTCGTTTATCACGCCCTCCCTTATCAACCTCTCAGCCTGCTCGTAGTAATCTTCCGGCGACTTCGCGTAGAAGAAAGCCCTCTCAAGAGGATTCTTAGCCTGCTGAACCTTTACTACTACGAGCCTGTCTATCTCTTCCGGCGACTTGAACTCCTTCGGAATCCTTATCCCCGCCTTCTTCAGGAGGTAATACTGACCCCTCTCGTAGTCCCTCTCCTCGGCCCTAAGGAGATACCTATTACCGTAAATCGGAACTTCGAATTCCCTTTCGATCCCGTCGTAGCCCACATAGACTGCAAAGCTCCTGTTTGGAATGAATATGGTGTTAAGCTCCCTAAGTCTTTCCTGAACGTCCTCGTTCAGCATGTCCTTAAACCTATCGAGCACGATTATTTCGTCGTATAGGTGGCGGTTGTATTTCGTGTAGAGCTTGTCCCTTCCCCTCTGCACTACTATTACAGTCCTGAATCCCCAAGCCTTTGCGGACATTCCTATTTCTTTAGCGGAATGCGACCCGAATATGCCGATCGTTACGTCCTTGTAGTCCTCCACCATCCTCCTTACCTTTTCCGTAATCATGATTGAAAGTCTTGAGAGGGGGTAAAAATTCATATCGGCAAAGTTATATCTCCTACAACCAAAAACCGAACATGCTCGAGTATCTGTATCCACTTCGGACGTATCTGATAGTTTCGGGAACGATGGAAATGCCGAACGTTATGACCGCGGACTGGGTCGTTCCGCTCTCCTTCAACCCTCCGATGTGCGGGGTTGCGGTCGGGCACAGAAGGTTCACTAAAGAGCTCATAGACGAGCACAAGGAGTTCGTGATAGCGGTTCCGACGATAGAACTGCTTAAGGACGTATGGATAGCCGGAACGGTGAGCGGGAGAGATGTGGATAAGAGGGAAAAAATAAGTCTGACGTTCGTTCCTTCCAAGAAGGTAAAGACTCCGTCCATAAAGGAGTGTCAGGCGAACTTGGAGTGCAAAGTAGTTAAATCCGTGGAAACCGGAGATCACGTGTTCTACATTGGGGAGATAGTGGAAGTAACTTACGGAGACGCTTTCAAGACCGGATCACCGGACATAGAAAACTACAAATTCATCCTACACGTGAGCTTTGGGACGAACTTCACCGTCAACTCATCGGAAAAGTATAGCCCCTAAGTTCTCTTAAATTCAAATTTCCTTCGAAAACCCTGTTGGCAGTTCCAGTCATGTATATTTCATCGTTCACCTCTATCTTCAGAATTCCTCCCCTCGTAATAACCTCCACGGCATCCCCGAGCTTTCCGATCGTCTTTCCAACAACTACGACAGCACAGCTTCCGGTTCCACAGCTGAGAGTTTCGTCCTCAACGCCCCTCTCATAAGTCCTCACGAAAACCCTGTTTCGGGACTCCACTTTGGCGAAGTTCACATTCGTTCCTTCGGGAAACACTTCGTGATACCTAATCCTACGAGCCACGCCTACGATATCGAAGTTGAAGTCGTCCACGAAGATTACAGCGTGCGGAACTCCGGTGTTCACGGCATAAACTTCGAAATTCATTCCGTCGATGCTGAATATCTTCCCCCACACCTCCTCCCTCGCTGGCACGTCCTTCCCGAACTTCGGCTTACCCATGTTCACCTTTATCCACCACTCCCCATCGAACCAAACTTCGAGCTCTTTAATTCCGACGAGAGTTTCAACCCTAACCACTCCCTCCCCAGCGTAGCCCTCCTCGACTATATATCTGCAAAAGCACCTTATCCCGTTTCCGCACATCTCCGCCTCGCTTCCGTCGCTGTTGAAGTATCTGAACTTGGCGTCCGCTATCGAGGATTTTTGGACGAATATAACTCCATCTCCGCCCACTCCGAACCTCCTATGACATACCGCTCTAACGAAGTCAGGCTTTAGTTTTTCGGGGACTAATTCTCCTTTAAACTCGTCGATGATAACGAAGTCGTTTCCGTTGCCGTGCATCTTAACTATTCTAATCATCCTGCCCGATTTGGTGTGCATCTTTTTTAAAATTGTCGAGCATAGTTCACAACACTTATATTGTTATGCTGACAACTTCTCATCATGGATGTCACAGAGAGCATCGACGAACTCGTATTGAAGTTAGAAAATCTGAGAACGAGAATAGTTTACGATTCACAGTATCCTACGGTCACGTTCATATTCTATCACTTCATCCCCAAATTCGGATTCAAAGACAAATACGTTTTAATATTCTCTGAAACCGTAAGTAGAAGTCTCGATAAGATTTACAGATCTGTTTCCCGAAACAGGGACATCGCTGAAGTTTTAGACAACGTGAAGGTTATTAAAATAGGTAAGAGCTACGAAGTTCCTTTCGGAGAACTGCACGAGTTCATATCTTACGACGATATAGAAGAAGGGTTCGTCAGAATGGAGCAGATATTTAGAAAGATGAAGGGGAACGACTTGCTCCTGTTCTTCGGAATGCATCTGATTCCCGTCATATACGGGAAGGAAATACTAAGAGGGTTGATGGAGCTATACGACGCGATTCCGAAGGATATAACTCTCCTCAGCACATGTCCTGAACACATATACGACAAGAATTTGGAAATTATAGTTAGAATGTTCTACGACGTAATCATCAGGATAAAAAAGGAGGACGAACTGTTCAGATTCGGAAGGGACGCTTATCTAATAGGAGTCGAGCAGAGTGCTATCCCCGAAGTAAAGCCGAGGTTCGGTAGATACGTGATAGACTCCACGGGCAGGTTCATGAGGGTGTAGAGGATTATGGCCATCGAACTTAGCGTTACGTAAATACGAACCGCCCTATATATATCTCCCACTTCGGGATCCCTTCCCGCCCTAACGTAGTAGTATCCGGGTTTCATCAGGTTTACACCCAAAACTCCCGCCATGGCGGAAATCGGATACCCTCCGTTCAGCTTTATCCCCTTGTATTTCCTGACCACCTCAAAAGCCTTCGGATTTAGGATAAGAAAAAGTAGAACGGAAAGCCTTGCTGGAATGTAGTTCAAGATGTCGTCAGTTTTAGCGCATATCTTTCCAAAGCACTCGTATTCCCTTTTACGGTATCCAACCATAGCATCGCAGGTATTGATCGCCCTGTAAACCATCGCCCCGTATACGCCAAAGAGAGTGTAGTAGAAGAGCGGAGCAAACACACCGTCCACGAAGTTTTCGGCCACGGATTCTATTACGGCGGACGTTAGTTCTACCTCTCCAAGCTTGGAAACATCTCTACTGACTATCATTCCAACTCTATCTCTCAGAATCCTGCCGTTTTCCACCGTTCTAATCGCATGTTCCACCATGCTCCTTATGGAGATCGAAGTGAAAAGAAGGTAAAATCCCAAGTGGAAGAGTTCGAAGACGAAAGTTATTCCGACCGCGATTATGATTAGCAGAAGGGTAAGGAAAAATCCGAAGAGAACATCGGCCAAACACGAACGTCTCTCGTATGACCTATCGAAGATCTCGACGATCTTCCCGAACCAGACGGTCGGATGGATTATTTCGGGAGGTTCTCCGAAGATTAAATCCAAACCAACGGCGATTAAAAGCGTAAGAACCTTGTCCACTCTCGAAGCATGAGGGAAGGGTTTAAAAACTCTGCAGTTAAACTTAATTTGAGCCGGGGTTGCCGAGTGGTAAGGCGCGGGCCTGGAGAGCCCGTGTCCCGTAAGGGACGCGTGGGTTCGAATCCCACCCCCGGCGTTTTAACAGAAAGCTTAAATTGGCATTCACACTACTGAACTTATGCCCGGAATAGTTCCTCACAGGCACTGTATAGTTTGCGGGAAGGCTATAGAACCGGACAAAACGTTCTGTAGCGACGAATGTGAAGAGGCCTGGAATAAAGAAAGAAAAAGGCAGAGGAACTTCACGATATTCATGTTCCTAATGCTCTTCGGATTTCTGTTGCTGATGTTTCTGAGCACGCCGCACTGATCACTCGACCTTAATCTTTTTGCCCTTCCTCTCCGGGTGCTTCTTCTTGAACACCACTTCGAGAACTCCGTTATTGTATCTCGCCTTCGCCGAGTCTGGGATTACTTCACACGGCAGTTCCACTATCTCGTGATACCTCCTGTTCTCTCCCTCAGCCTTTATTTCGAGCGTCCTCTCGGTAGCGTTCAGATCTATGTCCTCCTTCCTAACTCCGGGCATCTCCGCTATAACCTGAACCTCATCGTCCGTCTCTATGACGTCTATCAGCGGTCTTCTCTCCTCAACTCCCTCCCTCACGAGCGCCTCCGGCTTGGTTCCGAACTCCTTTATTTCGGGCTTTCCGTCCGGTCCTATTCTTATGGAGAATCCCCTGACTATCGGCTTGATCTCCCCTCTCTCCGCGAGCCTCAGCATCTCCTCGATGTCCCTCATCATCCTCTCGAATATGTCGTCGAATATTTCGAACTCCCTACCGAAGAACTCCTCGAATATGTCCTCCCAATCCCTCTTTCTCCTCCTCCAAACCATACGACTCACCTCCGTTAAGCGTACATCCTCCTGAAGTCTTCCGCAATCTTCTCATACCTCTTAAGATCATCTTCGGTCAAACTCGGCTTAATCCTTTCGATCGCCTTCTTAAGATGGTCCTTCGTAATCCTTATTCTGTTAGCTATTTCCTTGGCTTCCTCCTTAGTCATCCCCGGCTTTACCGCCTCCCTTATCGCGAGCATTCCTGCCTCCCTACAAACCGCCTCTATGTCCGCACCGGTGTATCTCTCGGTCCTCTCTGCAAGCCACTCGCATATAACATCCCTTATTGCCTCCTCAAGCTTTCTCCTTTCCTCCTCGCTGAGCTTCTTCATCTCCTCGACGCTCTTGACGTCCATTCCGAGCCTTTCGGCAGCCTTCCTCACATCCTCGTCGTCGTATGCTAAAGGCTTACCCCTCAGGTGGATCTTGAATATCTCCTTCCTTCCCTCCTTGTCCGGAGGAGGTATGTAGATGTGCCTCTCTATCCTACCCGGCCTGAGCAGAGCCGGATCTATCATGTCGGGTCTGTTCGTAGCCGCTATAACGAAGACATCCTTAAGCTCCTCTATTCCGTCCAACTCCGTCAATAGCTGGCTTACAACCCTCTCCGTAACGTGCGTATCTCCTCCCATTCCCCTCCTCGGAGCCAAAGCGTCGATTTCATCGAAGAACAGTATGCACGGAGCCACTTGCTTCGCCTTTCTGAACATATCTCTGACGTGCTTTTCGCTGTTGTGGACGACTATCCCTCCGGCTATGAAGTTCTGTCCCTCTACAACCTCAACCAAGTCGTAAACGTACTCATCGTTTCTGTTAAGCTTTCTTATCGAAACTATCTTATCGAAGAACAGCTCTCCTACGATGTATCCCAACTTTAATGCCGTTCTGTCGCAGACGACATGGCTGGAACCAACGATTTCAGCCGGAACGTCGGTCTTACCTCTCGTCCACTTTCTGCTGAGCAGGAATTCGTTCAGCTTAACCATCTTCCTCTTCTGTATGAACCCTATGTGCTCCGCAAACGCCCTAATGAACTCGGTTCTTCCGATCATTATTCTGTACTCCACGTTACCCTTTCTGTTCCTCCTAACCTTGATGTTTGCAACTATTCCGAACCTCTGAAGGGCAACAAGTAACTCGTTCGCCAACTCTCTACTGACCGTTATGGCCTCTATGAAAGCCGATCTTCCGTGATCTTTCAGATAGAACGATCCGTCCCCGCTGAAGTATCCCATCAGAACCTTTGCCAGAAGATCCTTTCTAAGCGATAGCGCATCTCCGAGCCTCTTGTTCTTCGCTCCAACTCCGAAGTGTTCGAAGAACGTAAGTCCCTTTATGTGATAGCTTCCGTCCTCGTAGTATCTACCCTCAAGGCCCAGCCTCTCGCATATCTCGTTAAGCTTCTCTATCACCTCCTCATCCCTCGTGTGAATTCTAACTCTATCTTTGTTCATCGAACCTTCGGCTATGTAGAGACCGATCAATAGTGCTAGATCCTCGTTGATCTTAACACCCTCGATCTCGTTGCAGTCGAGATCGGGAATCCTCTGCGGAACTATCACCCAGTCTCCCCTTCTAAGTTCGGAAGTGGGAACGACAGCGATTTTCCCGTTTCTAACCGTGAACACGGAATGATCCGCTGTAACCTTTACAGTTCTGCCACTCTTCGTCCTTATCTCGTATATCTCGCTTCTCCTCTTATGCCTCGAAACCCTCTCAAGCTTTGAAAAGACTACTCTCTTCTCATCAAACCTTACACACGGTATCTCTATATCGTCACCTTCCATCCATCTCTCATAGAGCTCCTCGGCCGTCAGAACCTTGAGCTTACCGTTGATCTTCGCAAGCACGAGTTCATCTCCAGTTATCGACTCACCAACCCACTTGCTGAGCAATTCAGGCCCCTTGACGCTTATGAAGTTCGCGTTCGCCTCGTTCGCCACAGCCTTCGCAAGCAGAGTTTTTCCAGTTCCCGGTGGACCGTAGAGAAGTATTCCCTTAGGAGGCTTTATTCCCGTTGCTCTGTAGATGTCTGGATACTTGAGAGGCCACTCTATCGCCTCCCTCAGCTCCTGCTTCGCATGCTCTAAGCCACCCACATCATCCCAAGTTGCCTTCGGAACCTCCACTAAGACTTCCCTCATCGCAGAAGGCTCTATGAGCTTCAAAGCCTCCATGAAGTCCTCCTTAGTAACCTTCAAGTTCTCAAGAACCTCCTCCGGAATCTCCTCTGCTTCGATGTCTATCTCTCCCCTCTCTATCCTCTTCCTCAAAGCGTGCATCGCAGCCTCCTTCGCCAAAGCAGCAAGATCCGCTCCTACGAATCCCACCGTTAAGTCCGCAAGCTCCTCAAGCATTAGATCTATCAGCCTGTTCTTGACCTCGTTGAATATCTCCTCGTCCTCCTTCAGTATCTTGACTATCTCCTCCTCGCTTGTCGCTTTCTCGACCTTCTCTATGAATTTATCTACGTCTTTTCCTTCCTCCTTCATCTTCCTCAGAACCTTAAGCACGTCTGTTTTGCTGTAATCCGGCTCTATTGGCATTCCCCTCGTATGGATCTGGAGGATCTCCTTTCTTCCCTCCCTGTCCGGCACTCCTATCTCTATCTCCCTGTCGAACCTTCCCGGTCTTCTTAAGGCGGGATCTATGGCATCCGGCCTGTTGGTAGCTCCGATAACTATGACATCTCCCCTCGCCTCCAACCCGTCCATCAGCGTTAGAAGTTGTGCAACTACTCTCCTCTCAACTTCTCCAGTAACCTCCTCCCTCTTCGGAGCTATGGCATCTATTTCGTCGATGAATATTATCGAAGGTGCGTTCTCCTTCGCCTCCTCGAAAATCTCCCTCAACCTCTGCTCCGACTCACCGTAATACTTGCTCATTATCTCCGGCCCGCTTATGCTTATGAAGTGAGCATCGACCTCGTTCGCAACGGCTTTAGCTATGAGCGTCTTTCCGGTTCCGGGTGGACCGTATAGAAGCACACCTTTAGGAGGTTCTATGCCCAAGCGCTGGAAGAGTTCCGGATGCTTCAGCGGTAGTTCTATCATCTCCCTAACGAGCCTGAGCTCCCTCTTCAGCCCTCCGATGTCCTCGTAGGTAACGTTCGGAACGTTCCTCCTTACCTCCTCGACCGGCTTCTCCTTCAGATCGATCACGGTGTTTCTGTTCACTATTACGACCCCGGAAGGCTTCGTGGAAACTATTACGAACGTCAGGACGTGTCCAAATACCTCCACCCTGATCTTCTGTCCCCTCTTCACCGGCCTTCCTTCGAGAAGTCTTAAGAGGTAAGCCTCTCCTCCCATTATCCTTACCGGCTCGGTAGGAGCTATGACTATCTTCTCCGCCGGCTTAGCTTCAACTTTCCTGATTCTGACCTTGTCGTCTATTCCGACTCCGGCGTTGCTCCTGAGACTACCGTCTATCCTGATGATCTTCTTTCCTCTGTCTTCAGGATAACCGGGCCAGACTATCGCCGGAACCGATTCCTTACCTATTATTTCGATTATGTCACCGCTTTGCAGACCCAATTCCTCCATTACCTCCGGATCTACCCTCGCTATGCTCCTTCCGACATCCCTGTAGTAAGCCTCAGCGACCCTAAGCACCGCCTCCTTCTTCTCACCCTTCGCCACAAGACATCACCTCACCATTATTATGATAATTCCAATATATAAAACCATCGCGTCACCTTATCCTCCAAATTACGTCTCCACCCACAACAACCCTCTCAACCAAACCCCTTTTCTCCAAATTCTCAAGAGTTCTCTCAACATCTCTATAAGACAGACCTAACTCCTCGGCGAGTTGGGAGACCCTGCTTAGACCCTTCGCAAGGCCGAGCAGAACCAACCTCTCCGACACGTTTTCCGAAACTCTCTCAATTTCTTCAACCATTTCCTCGAACAGATCGTTTATCTTCGAATTTATAGCACTCTGAAGTCTCGAAAACATCCTCTGAAGTTCCTCCACCTTACACAGAACTCTGTTGAGATCGGAAATGCCCTTCGCCCCGAAGTCGAAACTTTTGACCATTTCTGAAATCTTTTCGAGCTCCGAGTTTATTTCTAAGTTGTTTCCCGTAGATATTTCCGCATGGAATCTGTGAGGGGTTATGGATATCTCCAACCTGACGCTCTTGTCTATGTAGTAGTATCTCCTCCTACCTTCCTCGAAGCTTCTGACCAATCCAACCTTTTCGAGCTTTTCCAAGTGTTCGAGCACGACTTTTGGAGCCATCTTTAGTGAATAAGAGATCTCGCTGACGTAGCAGGGTTTCTTGGCTAACAGCGATAGAATCCTCCTTCTGCTCTCGTTTCCGAGCACTTCGAGTATCTCGTCGATGTCCATGGCACCACCTCATCGCTGTATGTTTGTTACTAACCTTAGGTTAATAATAAAATATATAAACATTTCGGTAGCCTTAAAATGATCTCCCTCTTAAGCACTGCTATGGCCAAAAGCGTCGAGATACCTCTGATAGTCGAGATAAGCGAGAACGCGAGGAAGAAGGTTGGAGACGTGCTGGAAAAGCTGAAAGTTTCGTCGGCTATAATGATCACCGGAAGAAGGTCCTACGAGGTAGCCGGAAAGAAGATAGAGGAGAAGATATCCGATTTCGTATCGGACAAGTTTTTCGTTGAAGAATCTAAGATCGACGTTGCGAAGAACGTGATAGTGTCCATAGGCTATTCCGACGTGGACGGCGTCGTGGGTGTTGGAGGAGGTAAGGTTTTGGATGTAGCGAAGGTTGTAGCTTCGGAGCTTAAGGTTCCGTTCGTAAGCGTTCCCACCGCCCCTTCGCACGACGGAATCGCTTCTCCGGTTGCAAGCTTTAGAGAGAACGGGAAGGCAGTTTCGATTTTGGTAGATCCTCCAACGGCTGTTTTAGCCGATTTGACGATACTGAGGCACAGCCCCATAAGGTTGCTACGCTCAGGCTACGGGGATCTGATTTCGAACGTGGTTGCGGTTAAGGATTGGAAACTCGCGAAGGATAAGGTTGGTGAGGACTTCAACGAAGTCGCCGCGAGCATGGCTATAATGCCGGCAAACCTAATGCTCGCGAGCGATAAAAGTTTGAGGGAAAATTTGGAGATGCTCGTAAGGGGGCTCATACTGAGCGGGGTCGCGATAGCCATCGCTGGGAGTAGTAGGCCTGCGAGCGGTTCGGAGCACAAGTTCAGCCACGCTTTGGACATCCTCGGCTACGGAAACGGAACTCACGGCGAGCAAGTCGCTTTAGGAACGATCATAATGGAATATTTGCACGAAAAGCACTACGGCGAGGGGGACTGGGTTCTCGTTAAGGAATCCCTTGAAAGGGTTCAGGCTCCGACGATGGCGAAGGAGATAGGGCTAACGAAGGAGCAGGTTTTGGAGGCTTTGGTGTTCGCCAAGAACATCCGAAAAAAGAGATACACGATTTTAGAGGACGTAAATCCGAGTAAGGACGAATTCGAACTTGTTTTGAGAAAGACTGGAGTGGCTTGAGTCGAACAACTTATATATCTCCGCTCCGATTTTTTTCAAGCATGCTCGCAAAGGAGATTACCAAGGAGAAGAACTTCGAGGAGAGGTTTTACGTAAAGGAGGAGGGAAGCACCGACGAGAGCTACGGCTGTTACCCCTTCAACCGTCCGATCGAGGAATACATCCGCAAGGGTTTCGTCGTGATAGACAAACCCATGGGCCCGAGCAGTCACGAGGTCGTGGTATGGGTCAGGAGAATTCTGAACGTCCAGAAGACCGGGCACACCGGAACTCTTGATCCGAGGGTTACGGGAGTTTTGCCCATCATGATAGAGGACGCGACCAAGCTCGTCAGGATTCTGCAGGGTTCAGAGAAGGAATACGTGTGCCTCATGAGGTTGCACGGGGACGTTAGGGAGGAGGAGATAAGGAGGGTTCTCAAGCTGTTCGAGGGGAAGATATACCAGCGTCCTCCGTTGAAGTCCGCAGTTAAAAAGAGGCTCAGGGTTAGGACGATATACAAAATAGAGGTTCTCGAAATAGAGGGTAGGGACGTCCTTTTCAAGGTCACGACCGAAGCCGGAACTTACATAAGAAAGCTCTGCACGGACATAGGAGAGGTTTTGGGATGCGGAGCGCACATGCAGGAGTTGAGGAGAACCAGAACGGGAATATTCGACGAGAGCATGTGCTACACACTCCACGATCTCCTCGACGCTTACGTCTTCTGGAAGGAGGGAGGGGAGGAGAAGTATCTTAGGGAGATAATAAAGCCGATGGAGCTCGCCGTGGTAAACGTTCCGAAGATAGTGATAAAGGATACGGCAGTGGATGCTATCTGCCACGGAGCGGATTTAACCGCCAAGGGTATTCTATACATAGAAAAGACGGTCAAGAAGGGAGAGCTCGTTGCGATATTCACGCTTAAGAACGAACTCGTAGCCTTGGGAAAGGCTCTGATGGACGCCGAAGACATGCTGAAGGTTAGGGGCGGAGTCGTGGTGGACGTTACGAGGGTTATAATGGAGAGGGGAACGTATCCTTCCTTCTGGAAGAAGGGATAGCCATGTTCGACAGAAAGGCCAAGCTCATGCTTATGCTCGCGTTGCTGAACGAGATCTATGGGGATGTGAGAGCGATAACGACGAGTTTGGAGGAATTCGTGAAGTCCCATCCCGAGATGAGGGAGGAGATGGAGGAGTTCGGGCTTAGAAATTTGCTCGAACGCGCCACCGATTTCGAGAAGACCCTTCTGAAGGTCATGGAGGAAATTAAAAGGGAGATCTATGAGTAAGGTTGCGGTAATAGTTCCAGTATCTCCGTTCGAACCCGAGGAAATCGTTGTAGATTGCGCCAAACACCTTCTATCCCTGAACTACGACGGATTCGATTTTAAGATAGTATTCGTCGTCGATAGGAAAGATTCGAACGATCTCAGAGGTTTAAAGCTTAGGGAGTTGGGAGTAGATGTTTTGGAAAGGAGAGACACGAGGGGGAAGAGGGCTGGGGCTATAAACGATGCTCTGGATTACCTAAGGAAATTCGATCCCGATTACATAGCGATATTCGACGTGGATTCCCGTCCCGAAAGGGATTTCATCGTAAAGTGCGTCGAGGCTTTGAAAGAAGATCGAAACGCATACATAGCATCCTCGCCGAGGTTCATCTCGAATCCCACGAACTTGGTTTCGGAGACCGTCGAGGTTGAATACCGTCTGATAAACTTCCTGCTGAAGAGGTCGGGGTTCAAGCAGTTCAACGGTCTGATAGGCGTTCTTAGGGCGGATCTTCTGATGAAGCACAGGCTGAACGAGGACGCGATTACGGAAGATGCGGACTTCGCGACGAGGATGCACTGCATGGGATACAAAGCCGTATTCGTAGAAAGCACGAAGGTTTACGAGCAGGCACCCATTAGCTGGAGGGATTTGATCTCTCAAAGGAAGAGGTGGTATTACGGCGGACTTCAACTCTGGAGGTATATGAATTGCGTTTTCTCATCGAAAAACCTTAGCTTTAAAATTTCTTGGCTTTCCGCGTTAACTTTAACTTACTGCATAGCTATCCTCCTGCCCCTCCTATCGCTCGCCCCACTTCTACTGCTCATCGAGTTCAGAAGCTTTAGAAAGGTTTTAGTAACGTTCGGTCTGCTCGTTCATACAATCTTATTGCAATACTCCGCTCTGTGTGCGATTGTCAAGTTCGTCAGGGGGAGAGGAGTCGAATGGAGTCCGATGAAAAGAGATCTACGACAAAACCGATGCTGATAGGGCTCGCGGTCAGCCTGATAACAATCATCGTCATATTCAAGCTTACCGAGACGAGGGTAACTTGGAAGGTTATACTGAAGGCGGACTGGAGGTTTCTGGCTCTCGCTTTACTCCTCCACACCCTGTTCTGGTTCTTCTGGGGGGTCAGACTCAAGCAGTTAACTTCCATGCTGAACGCGGACATACCTCTGAAATACTCGCTGGAGATATCGATAGCGAGCACCTTCTTGGCCGCCATAACACCCTCCTCCGCCGGAGGGGAGCCCTTGAGGATAAAGATGCTGTCGGAAAAGATTCCCCTCGGATCCGCAACTGCGGTGGTTCTGGCGGAGAGAATTCTTGATGCCATATTCTTCGTCGTAGCTCTCGCCGTGTTCGTCACCCTATCGGGCTTCGCGACGAAGTTCGGGTTCGAGGTGGGTGCGGTATTTGCGGTATGTCTGATGGGATTCATGGTTTTCCTTTACTCAATCGTTAAGGACGAGAGAAACATAGACAGGTTCTCCAACTGGATTCAGATCAAGCTCGGAAGATTTGGAGAGGAAAGGGCGGTTAGGATCGCAAAAAGGTTTAGAGAGGAAACTCTGATGTTCCGCGAGGCTCTGGTGAACATGCTAAAAAATCCTTTGGAAAAGGTCTTTCTCTCCCTCCTCTACACGTCCCTGATCTGGTTTTCCGAGTTCCTCGTTCCTTCGGCCATTCTGCTCGCTTTGAATCAGGATCCTGCTTTTCTATTTTCGATTACCGCCCAGTTTATACTCGTAATAATATCTCTGATTCCGCTTACACCGGGGAGTAGCGGGATAGCGGAGGCGGGCATGGTTTACCTTTATTCTAAATTCGTTCCTCAGGAAGTCTTGGGAATTTTAGTTGCCCTCTGGAGGTTCGTAACGTATTACACGAACATTATAGTCGGTTTCTTCGTTAACGTCAGGCTTCTGAAGTCGAGGTATCTCTCATGAGCATCTCCAAGTAGGATTCCCTTATCGAATTCGAAGGATCGAGTCCGAGCAACTCCGCCACCTCGAATACCTTGCGCTTTGCAGAATCTACGTCGTCGGAATTAACCTCTATTTCGACGAACTTTCCCAAACCCTCCACGTCGTCGAAGCAAATCGTAACTTCTCCGTATCTGTAAATCCTCCTCCTCTTTACGACTTTTCTTATGACTCTGAAACCCAACCTGCTGAGAATTTCCAAAGCCTTCCGATAGTCGTTCACCACTACCTCCATCTCCTCCCTCGTCTTGGTTTCCGGATCGACCTTCGGCCCCTTGTATGTCAGCCTCACCTCCTCCTCATCCCTCCTCACTCTGAGAGCTTCATCGCTCTCCCTGAAATCTCTCACCTGAGAGTTGAAGTAAACGTCCTCCTCCACCTTCTCGCAAATGAACTCCGCAACGCTTCTAATCCTATCCTCGACGCTCTCGTCCGCTCTGAACTTGATCTCCACCTCCATGCCAGAAGATCGACCGTTCAGCTATTACTGTTTTTGGAAATCCTCCTATCCGCAAAGAGTATTGCTATCAGCATGGCGAGGGTAGAAAGGATAAAGTAGGCTATGACGGATTCGATTTTAAACGGAGAGTTTGCGGAAACCCTTACGAGCAAACCTACGGGAGTGCTTGAATCGGAGAACATGAGCATTATCGCCGAAATTACTAAAATTGAAAAGACGAGTTGAGCCTTCTCCCTCGTCATCGTTAGGGAGGAAACTATTAGGGCTAAAGAAGTAAATAGAGCGCATATCGCCATGCAGATCAGGAAGGCTATCGCCGGATTCGAAATTTTAAACCCGTTGATCGATAGCATGACCATCCAGAATGCCGTCAGAACGATGGACAGAACGAGGGAAGCTAAGACCTTTCCCGAGACGATTTCTCCCGAATCAAGGGCTGTCAGCAGGACTTCGATCGTTTTCGTTTCCACCTCCTCGCATATCGAATCTATCAAGAAAGCCGCCGATATTACAGCGGTGGTCACCGCCAGTAGGGGTATCAACATGACGTACACGAATCTGAAGTGTATGGAATACCCCTCCGGCACATCTATCTCCCTCCCGTCCTCGTAAACCTTTAAGTTGAGCGTCGGAATGCCTCTCATTCTCCTTAGAACATCCTGATACTCCATGAGCTTCTTCCTCAGGTAGAGCGTAGCTTTAATGGCCTTAAGGTCTTCCTTCGGAACGTATATCGTAATGAAGTTCTTTCCGGTGACGTTCTCGTTGAAAACTACTACTGCGTCTATTTTTCCGTTTCTCAAGTCCGATAAAGCCTTATCGAGCGAATCGTATTGAATCGGATGGACTATCGACGAGAATATCGGAGCCTTACCTACCAATCCGACTACCGCGTTCGTGTAGCCGGAGGGAGAATAGAGAACGGTTAACCCGAACACTACGAGCGATGAGAAGGACGCTACGAAGAAAAGCAGAGCTATTACCAGAAGTATCGTTTTCTCCCTCCTCACGCTCTTCAGATCTTTGAGGGCTACGCTAAGCATAGAACCACCCAGTCGTAGATCGCGTGAAACGAGGAAGCCATGATCAACGCTCTCTTAAATCCGAATCTAAGCGTTAAGACGAAGATTATAGAAGCTAAGAGATGAGCCATCAGGGGGATTAGTGTGAACTTAACGTATTTGAGGGAAACCATCGAAAATAGAACGCCCTTCTCCCCCAAGAAGAAACCGATCGCTGACAGAAAAGCACACGCATATGGGTTCAGACCGTTCCTAATCCCCGAATATATCAGAACGGATTTGAAGAACTCCTCGATAACGCCTATCAACAGTATTACCACAATCAGAGCGTATTTGAAAGCGAATATGAGGGAGAGGGTGAAGAACTCGATGAAGAAGACGAAAGGAATGGATAGAAGAGATGCGATTAGGACGAGTTCGTAGCGATTTACCGTCCTCACGGAAATTTGAACGACTTTATCGATAGGATTGGACTTCGAGTGCATGATTTCGATCGAATTTATGGATAGGTGGAAAAGAACCGCAGACATAACGTAAAATTGAAGGGTCGCGATCAGGTATTCCTTGAGTCCGTATTTATCTTCGAGTAGGAGTGTTATGGGCGAGATCTTGCTGAACTGCATTACGTTGAATACGGCCGGAATGAAGAGATATATGGTTACGAGAATCGACAGGATTATGGTTAAAAAGGTCATTTCCCTGTAGCTCCTCGAAATCATCGCGGTGAATGTGCTCAAGGCGAACATGAAGATAATTACGGGAAGGAGGAGAGGTACTCCGAGGGGTTTTCCGAAAACAGTTAGAATTACGATCGCTAACAGTGATGAAAGCACAAAATAAGGTATTATCTTTCCGGCGAAGACCTTCCACTCATCTTTCGCAACGAACAGAAGATCCAGTCTCCTCTTTATCTTGTCCTCTACGGCTGAGGATGAGTAAACCTGAACTACGAAGTATACCGGAATTACGAAAGCGAAAGCGTATATTATCTTCTCCAGTAGGCTTGGAGGTCTGAGTTGCTCTGGTGTAAGGAAATTCAAACTCACATTGCTCTTACTGAAATTTCCGGCAAACATCTTTGGAGTAGTCTTTACGATTTTCTCCCGTTCCGTCTTCTTTAAGACCCCCCTTACACTTTTCTCTTTGACGACGACCTTTTTAGGTTTCGGAAGGAACGTTTCAGCTTTTGTGGGTATCCTTACGACCCTGAGTAAAACGGGGAAAGCAGAATCGTCGAACTTCTCGTAGATCCACTCGTCATACAGCCTTCTGAGGTAATTTCTGAGCTCGTCGAAGGCGGATAAAGATTTCAGATCACCTTTAACGAAAACGTTCCCGTCCGATACAACTACATCTGGATTTTTCGTCACTACGAACTTCGGATCATCCACGCGGACGTTTATCGTGTATATTTCCCTATCTATCTTTACTCCCTCCGAAATAGAATGAATTGAGAGGGCAACGGAAACAATGGCCAGTAATATCAGAATTGAAAAGAACCTCCTGTCCCACCTCTTCCTTTTGAGCTCCATCAGAGCTATTTTAAACATTATAATGAGCATGAGAAAGAGATATATATAATTCTATCGTCCGTCGATAAGGATGCTAAAGGTCGAGGGCTTGGTTAAGAGATACGGTAAGTTTTTGGCGTTGAAGGGTGTCAGCTTCGAAATAAGGAAGGGGGAGATCTTGGGTCTTATAGGAGAAAACGGAGCGGGAAAGTCAACGACGATAAAGATCCTCGTAGGCTTGCTCAAGCCGGATTCCGGAAGAGTTGAATACGACGGTTTGGACTTCTTAGAAAATCGCGGTAAGCTCAGGAAGAGAATAGGTTACGTTCCGGAAGTCGATTCGCTCTACGAGGACATGAACGCCCTCGAATACCTCACTTTCTTCGCATCCCTCTACGGGGTGAAAGGAGACGTTGCTAAGAGGAGGGCTGAAGAATTGATGGAATCCCTGAGAATTCCGAACAAAACGATAGCGGAGTTTTCGAAAGGAATGAAGAGAAAGCTTTCCATAGCGAGATCCTTAATGCACGATCCCGATTACCTTATATACGACGAGCCTATCGGCGGGCTCGATCCTTCCACGTCTCTATTCATAGCCGAGTTCATGAAAAACTTGAAGGACAAGGCGATACTCTTCTCCGCCCACAACCTATACTACGTCGAGTTCGTGTGCGACAAGGTCGCGATAATGAAGGAGGGCAGAATTCTGTTCTACGGTGACATCGAGGAGCTGAAGGGAATGCAGACCTACGTCGTCCGTTACAAGCTCGATGGGGTTGAGAGAACGTTCGTCACGAATGACATCGAGGATCTGAACGAATTCCTTAGAGAGGTAGTTCCGAGGGGAAAGATCGTCGGAATAGATATCGAAACCAAGAGGCTCGAAGACCTATACTTTTCGCTCATAAGAAGATAACTCCCTTCTGAGTTCACCCATGGTCGCAATCTTTTCCGCAATGACGTTGTGCTGATGAATGCTCTCCTCGTTCTCCTGCCTGAAAAAAACGATCACATCATCCGGAGCGTCGGGAAACTCCTCGATTACCATCTTTGCCATCAATCTAACGCAGTCCTCGACGAACCTCGGATTTAGGTGGGCTCTCCATACGACTTCGAGCTCGTCCTCCCTCTTCAGAACCTCGTATATCTCTCCGCTCATCGCCTTCTTTGCTATTTCGATAAGCTTGTCTATGTTGGGTGTGAAATCCCTAACTTCGATCTTTATCAGCGCCCTTCCCCTCTGGTTGTGGCTCGCTAAAGGTATCGCATTTAAGATCTTATCGATATCCTCGTCTCCAAATCCCATTTTCCTCAGTTTTTCCCTCACCCTCGCCTTGACCATCTCCTGAGCGCACGGACATGCTGTAACTCCAACGACTTCTGCACCGACAAAAACCCTCCTACCGCCGTTTCTCCAAACGACCGCCTCTCCGATTATTTTCACAACCTCCTGAGTTTTTCTTGCAGTTACGGGCGTCCTCTTCTTGAGTATAAGCTCGGAGTCCATTTTGACTTCCGCCTTGGTTGCGTATTCGTGCCTGTTGAGGAGAGTTTCCGCGATCTTTAGACAGAGATCTTCTATCTTCTTAACGGGCCTCTCCGTCAGAGCTTCTAAAACCTCATCTATTGCCTCGAAATTTCTGCTCAAGTTTGCACCTTTCATCTCCTCCGGAAGATCGACGAAAACGTCGAACTTCGATATCAGTATTATCGGTCTCTTACCCGTTCTCTCGACCTCTACGAGCTTCTTAACTCCCACTGCACCCACTCTGTTGATCCTTACCGGAACTTCGGGTCTTAAAAATTGAATGTCCGGAAGCACGATTCGAGTTGGCCTTATCGTTATAAAAGGGTTTTAATAACCGGACAATTCCTAAGCCAGCCTAAGTCCGGCTGGTAGAGCTTCCTGAGATCTTTCATACCCAATCGAAGCATCGCCAGTCTTCCTATCCCCAGACCCCACGCCAAGACCCTTCCCTTTATTCCCAGGGGCTCGGTTACCTCCTTCCTGAAAATTCCCGCTCCCCCGAGTTCAACCCATCCCAAACCTTCGACATAAACTTCAGGCTCCACGCTCGGCTCGGTATAAGGGAAGTAACCCGGTCTGAACCTGACATCCTCGAAACCCATCTTGAGGAAGAATTCCCTGAGCAATCCCAAGAGGTCTTTGAATCCTACGTTCTCATCCAACACTACTCCCTCAAGCTGATCGAACTCCGGTAGATGTGTCGGGTCTATCGCCTCCCTCCTGTAAACCCTATCTATGCAGAACGCCTTAACCGGGGGCTTTGGATGTTTTGCGAGGTAGTGTATCGTTATGGCAGTGGTGTGCGTTCTAAGGACGAGTTGTTTCGCCTTTTTCACGTCCCACTTCCCACCCCAGCCCGTGGAGCCGGTTATCCATCCGTTTTCGTGTGTCCGCCTTACCTTCTCGGCCAAATCCTCAGGAATTTCGACGTGCTTGTCGAGGTAGAACGTGTCCTGCATCTCCCTCGCCGGATGATCCTGAGGCTGGAAGAGGGCGTCGAAGTTCCAGAAGGAGGGCTGAACATAGTGACCCTTTATCTCCGTGAACCCCATCTCCAAGAATATCTTCCTGCACTCCCTTATTATCCTCTCGTAAGGATGGGTCTTCCCGACGAATATCTCTTTAGAAGGAATTTTTACGTCGTATTTGAGGAACTCCTTCTCCCTCCACTTCCCCGAAATTATGAGTTCCGGCGTTAGATCGGTTACGTATTCCTTAAGCTCGACCTCGGGCTTCTTCAATATTCTAACGTATATCTCCTTCTCCTCCTCTTCCTCGACGAGCTTCCTCTTGAGCAGGACTTTCAGAATTTCGTTGGGAACTTCCTCCCACCTACCCTCAGCAACGAGCCTCAAAGCTTCCCTTTCCTTAAAATCGACGTCCTTGACGAGTCTAATCTTTCCCTTTTCCACTTCCACCGCTCCCTTCCTTTTCAGCCATCCCAAGGCTATGCCCAAAAGCGATTTTCCGAACTCCTCCTCCAAGTCCTTTAAATCTACCTCTCTCTTTTCCTTCAAAATCCTGAACAGCCTTTCTTCTGGAAGTCCTTTCTCCAAGTACTCTCTCCCTTCCTCCGTTAACCTGTATTCCTTTCTGACCTCCTCCAGCACCTCCGCGTAACCCTTACTCTGCAGTGATTGGGAGGCTCTGAAAACCGCATCCTTGCTTATTCCTACAATTTTGGAAGCTTCATTCACTGAATACCTCTTTCCCACTTCGAGTGACTTCAGCAACTTAACCTCGAACGGCGACAGCATCGTTCTTCGGGAATTCCGAAGTAATAAATCGCTTTCTATTCCAAGTAGAAAAGATGGCTCTCGCAGTCGCAATCAGAACATCCGAAACCTCTCACGTAATCGAAGTTGGTTGCGAAGAACTTCGCGAGTTCGCACTCGATCTTAACGTCAGTCGGAATTATTAAGGCGTGCATCTCATCCGCTTGGATAGTGAGATAATCTATGTGCCACCTCAATCTCTTCTCCATACTGAAGTGCCTCTCAACCCTCTTAAGCACGTTGTTCATCCCACTTCCAACGTAAACGTAGTAACCAGCTTTAAAATCTATCTCGCCCAAGCTACCCACTTCTATCAACTTGTCGCTCGACAGCTTTAGGAATAAAAGGTAGCACCCCTTCATTTCGGCTTGAACCTCAGTATAGCCGCAATTCCTCCGAAGGCGTTCAGAAGCATTGCCCCCTCTTCAGATTCCGTCGATAGTATCTCAACCTTCGCACCGCTCTGCTCTGCCAATTCGGAAAGCTCTAAAACTACGTCCTTCCTTTCTACTTCCTCCATCTCCACACCACACTCACACACGACTTTACTCCCCGCTCCATCTCTGACAGTCTCCTCCTTCTCCTTCCCGCAAGCCGGACACCTATAGCGAACCCTTTCGAGCCTCAGATCTTCGCTGAGCAATAGAATATCCACCGCCCCGAGAGTAAGGTATCTCCTCACCTCCTCTTCCCCGTAAGCTGCAAGTCCGTCCTTAACGACCTCCTTCAGAAACCTGTTCATCAGCTTCTTCTCCCTTATCAGGTCGAGCTCCTGCAGAGCGTCCTCGGCCTTCTCCACCAGCTCGTAAAGCCCGCTTTCATCAGTGTATCCGACGTCGAAAAGCCCTATTACCTTTCTCTGGAGTTCGTGGTGGAGGTATTCTCCCTTGTAGAACTCCTCCTTAGTCGGGGAAGGCCCTCCGATTAGAATTCCGAGCAACTCGTCCTTATACTGCAGAAAGGCTTCGCTCGCCTTCTCCCCCACCTTCTTGTAGAACTCGTGGATCGCTATCTGCCTCAACCTCTCGAACCTGACGCTACTCTGTCCTCCCTGCCTGTGCTTACCCGGAACCATCGAAGTCGTGTAGGCTAATACCTCTATCCTCTTCCCCCTTAGCAGTCCTATCGTCGCTTCCCTTCTGTCCAAAACTATTAGACCGTAAAGCTTCTTGTCCTTTAGCATCTCCTTGAGGGGATCGAGGTAGAACTTGGAGTCGCAGTGGTATTTGTATAGAGGAACGGGCTCCGGAGGAATTATTATTTCGGTTATGTGCTTCTCCTTTCCGTCTATCTCCACGACACCGCTCACTATCACCATTCCATGCTCGGGAGGTTTTTTGAACATCTTGAGCCTCTGGAGTATGGCCTCCAATCCCGCTTTAACGTGAACCCTCGTCTGCTTCGACTTTATGTTTTCGGCCTGACTAAGCTCGCTCCTAAGCTGATTGGCCACATCCGCAATGTTCTTACCGGGAGGAATGTAAAGCGTGATGAGTTCTGTCCCCCTTCCCTTATACCTCTCCAACTCCTCAAGCTTTCTCTTGAACTCATACATCACCTTCGACGTCATAGAAATCGGATTTCTGATACGCTATTTATATTTTTGACTCCTGATCTGCCACGCCCTTATGGCTCTGAGCAGATCTATCTTCCTGAATTCGGGCCAGTAAACGTCGCAGAAGTATGCGACGCAGTTTGCGGACTGCCAAGGTAGGAAGTTCGAAAGCCTCTGCTCTCCTCCCGTCCTTATCAGCAGATCCACCTTGACGTAATCTCCGTTCGCGTAGAGGTGCTCCTCTATAACCTCCGGCGTTATTTCCTCTACTTTAAGAATTCCGGCCTTTACCTTTCGCAGAATCTCCCTTATCGCGTCCATCAACTCCTGCCTTCCTCCGTATGCGATCGCTATGTTAAGCTTGTAGTTGTCGTAACGCCTCGTCGCCCTTTCAACTTCCTCCACCGCACTCAGGACGTTTTCCGGGAGCAGATCCTTCCTGCCAACTATCCTAACTCTAACCCTGTTCTTGTGTATCCTCCTATCCTTAGCGAGCTTTCTAAGCCTATCCTCAATCAGGCGAAAGAGGTGGCGTTTTTCTTCCTCACTTCTCCTGAAATTTTCCGTAGAGAAAGCGTACGTTGTGAGGGTTTTAATTCCCAACTCGAAGCACCACTCCAAAACCTGCTCGGCTTTACGGGAACCGAAAACGTGCCCAACGTAAGATGGCAAACCCCTTTTTCTGGCAAACCTCCTATTTCCATCCATTATTATCGCTACGTGATTCGGAAGAGGCTTGGCCTTAACCTCCTTCAAAAGCTTAATTTCGTAAATTTTATAAATAATTTTACTCAACATATACGATCAAATTCCCGAAGAATAGCCTTAACCAAGTCTACGTATTCGGGCTTTATGAAGTATCTGTTCTTATCTCCGAGCTCCATCTTTAGAATTCCCAAGCGAGCACTCATCAATCCTACCATAGCCGAAACTCCTCTGATGTTTAAGTCGAATCCCTTCTCTCTCAGCTTCTCGTATATCTCCGTCGTCGTATATTTCCTTCCGTCCAAGAGCAACTTGAGTAACTCCTTACGAACGCCCTTCCTGTCCCTTTCCAAATACTTCCTCAGCCTCGCCTCTATCTCCTCCCTTTTCACAAGAACACCTCACAGCGGAAGGACTTCGACCACTATCCTCTTGGAAGTCGGGTATCTCTCTATAATGCTCACTTTAAGACCCTCTGCTTTTAAAGTTTCACTCCACCTCTCGACGAACTCTACCGAGGTCTCTATACCCCCCTCCACCTCGACGAAATCCTGCCCCTTCGATCTCAAAAGCATTTTCGCCTTTTCAATTTTTTCTTTATCACCCTCTATAAATCCACATATAAGCGTTCCATCTCTTGTAATCTGATAGAACTCGGGATGGTTCATTGCCATCCTTATGAACCTCCTCCTCATCTGCGCTCTGTCCTTGAACTTCGCCGTGCAGTAGTGGAACTTATCCACGACTTCCGCGAACTTCTTTGCTATTTCATCGCTTCCCTTAGCTCCGTAATGCTCGTTCGGCTCGTAACCCCTCTTGATCAGTTCTTCGTAATTTGTGGATGAAAATTCGAGCTCGTTGAGGTTCAGAAATATGTCGTGCTTGTTGACGAACTCCGCAATCTCCTCGCTGAATCTCAGAGCGGGAATCTCTATACCCACCTCCAATCCGAGCTTCTTCGCGATGCGAACAGGCTCATCGAACGCTTTAACGTCCCTCAACTCCACCGGATGAAACCTAATTTCATCGAGTCCCGATTTGGCGAGTTTTTCGAGAACGGACTTTTTTGCCGGGATACTCGTGTATAGGTGGATGTGAAGATCTTTGAATCGCTCCATGAAATCCAAAACCCTTTCGAGCTTTACCAAGGGCTCTCCCCCGGTTATCGCCACTCCCAAAGCGTCCATGAGTTCAGCTTCGGCCTTAACGTCATCGATAGATTTTACCTCTCGCTCGTTCGCGTATATCACATCCTTCCCACGTTTCTCCCCCGAAATCGGACAGTAGAAACACTTATTCGGACAAAGACCCGTAATGAAAAGGACGAGCTTGGCCCCTCTCCTGCAAAGCCTGCATCCCTCGCTCAGATAGCTGTAGTAGCTTCCCGCTTCTATCCTCCTGAACTTCCCCATGTGTTAGAATTAATCATTCGCATCTCTTAAACTTCGCCACCGCGTAGACCGTTAAAGCCACTCTCATGTTCGTCAATACTGCGAGTAGAACGAAAAGCTCAAAAATCAATCCCGCCAAGCAGAACAGCATTGTCAGAAAGATCCTCTCGTCCCTCTTGCCCGGGAACTTGAACTCGAAGTCCTCGTAGAAGTCGCTGAAGAACGCTCCCTTATATCTCTCAGTGGAATAGCTCACCATGAACGATCCGAACATCGCAACGCAAGCGATCGCCCAGCCCAACATGTCGAGTCCGCTCACTATAGCCAAGCAGAGCAGAAACATGAAGTCGACGTATCTGTCCAGAATCGAATCGAGCCAGCCTCCGAACTTGGAGGTTCTCATAGATGCTCTCGCTATCTCCCCGTCTATCCCGTCGAGAATCGAACTGATCTGATACATCACTCCGGCGAGAGGGACGCTCACGAAGTTTAGGAGGGCGGAGAGAACTCCGACAAGGAAGCTCAGAATCGTCGCCTGATTGGGGGTTATGTGGTTCACGAGCTTTTCCGAAATTAGGAGGGAGATCTTTCTGTTCAAATACCTCGAAACGAAACCGTCTCCAGATCCCTTAACACTCATTCTGACTATCAGCCTGTTCGCCTTCTTGAGCTCCTCGGGAGTGTCCACGTCCATCCAGAAGTGCCCCGAAACCTCCGTTACCGGCACCTTGGCTCTCTGCATTATTTCGGAAAGGGAAACCTCCTCCTTCTCCCTAACGAGCTCCTCCGCGAATTCGAAAACGTCCGGAGTTAAAACGAAGAAACCCGTATCGACGTAATCGAACTCATCCAGATCCTTTCCTATCCTCTTTACCCTCCCGTTCTCGCACAAAACCTTCGTAGCCTCGCCTATGTCCACGTATTTCGGATTGGCATCACCTATGAGCCCCTCTCCCCTTATCGCCTTCTCGATGAACTCCCTCTCGTAAACGTGATCGCCCATTATGAGGACAAACTTCCCGTCCACGAAGTCCTTGGCAAGATAGAAGGAGTAACCGTTGCCCCTTTCCGGATGCTCGTTCCAGATTATTTTGTATTTGAACTCGTGTCTTCTGAGAAAATCCTCTATCATCTTTCCTTTTCTACCGACTACGACGACGAACTCTTCAACTCCAAGCTCGGACAGAATCTTGAGGTTTCTGTAAAGGATCTCCCTCCCCGCAACTTTGAGGAGGGGCTTTGGAATCGTGCTACCCATCCTCGTTCCAAGTCCGGCGGCCAAGATTACGGCCTTCATGAACCAATCGAATCAGTCCCGTTTAATTTATCTTTAGTTTAAAATTTAAACCGAAATGGCTATATATTGTTTAAATTTTAAACTGCGTATGGATTTGGTAACCATTGCGGTTTTAGTCCTAACTGGAATCGGCGTGGGATTCGCGAGCGGTTTGCTTGGGGTCGGAGGTTGCTTCATAATGGTTCCCGTCCTATACTGGATATACAGCGCTGTGCTGGATCCGAAGGTGGCCATACTGACCGCGTTCGGAACGAACTTGGGTGTGGTCTTTCCAACCGCCATAAGCGGGGCGTATAGGCATTCGAAGAAGAAGGCCGTCAACTTCAGAATAGCCCTCGTGATCGGCGCATTCGGAGCCTTAGGCGCAGTATTCGGATCAACCGTTGCGACCTTCCTTCCAGCAAAAATACTGAAGACCGCGTTCGCAATCGTGATAATAGCGAGTGCAATAAGGATGCTGACGTCCAAGCCACCGAAGGAGAGCAAAGCGGTCGGAAATCCGATTCTGTGGGCGATATTGGGGTTCATAGCCGGAGCTTTCAGCGGATTCGTAGGGATAGGTGGTGGTGTTATCATAGTCCCCATCCTCGCGATCATAGTGGGACTTAGAATTCACGAGGCCGTTGGAACTTCCACTGCGGTAATGGCGTTCACTTCTCTCGCCGGACTGATCGGCTACATCCTGAACGGTTTGAGGGACGGAATATTCGGATGCTTTCCCGTAGGACACCTCGTAGGTTACTTCAACCCCGAATCGTGCTTGGCTTTGGCGGTTACGAGCGTTCCAATGGCTCAGGTGGGTGCGACTTTCGGCCACGTCCTTCCGGCGAAATGGTTGAAGCTCGCGTTCGTTGTGGTGATGTTATACATGGCCATGAAGATGCTCGGAGTCTTGTGAAAGATTTTTATTCGTTTTAGGCAACTCTCTCAACGTGGAGATATATGTCTTAAGGCTCGGTCATAGGCCGGAGAGGGATAAGAGGATATCTACCCACGTCGCTTTGACTGCGAGGGCCTTTGGAGCTAAGGGAATATACTTCGACACATACGACGAATCGGTCTTCAACAGTGTTAGGGACGTCGTGGAGAGGTGGGGAGGGGACTTTTTCATAGAGCATGCGAACTGGAAAAAACTCCTTAAGGAATTCGAAGGCTTAAAGGTTCACCTGACGATGTATGGAGTTCCTCTTATAGAGAAGATCGACGAAATAAGGAGAGCAGACAAAGTCCTCGTAATAGTTGGGGCGGAGAAGGTTCCGAAGGAGGTTTACGAGCTCAGCGATCTGAACGTTTCCATAGGAAACCAGCCCCACAGCGAGGTGGCGGCTCTGGCGGTTTTTTTAGATAGGGTGTTGGAAGGTTCGGTGTTCAGACTCGAATTTCTGGATGCCAAGATAAAGGTTATCCCTTGCGAGAGGGGAAAAAAGGTCGTATCAAAAAATTAGTCCTTCTTCCTGAAGTTCGCCCTCAGCGAAGGCCTGATCTTTTCTGCCCCTCTGCCCTTTCTCCTCAATCCTCTCGCTCTTCTTCCGGCAGAGGTCAGACCTCTGAATACCCTTCCCCTCTTGTTGCATATCCAGTTAAGCTGAGGATCGGACTTTATCGCCGGATGATCTCTGTCCACCAGTATCACTTCGAACCACTTATATCTTCCGTCCTCCCCAACCCAGTAGGAGTTCAGAACCTCCATGTTCGGATACTTCCTCGCAGCCCTCTCTTCCGCAATCCACTGGAGGTTCTTCTTCGGCGTCTTCCTGTTCACCATGAGATTCTTCGTCTTCCTTCCCTTGTTGGGTCTCGTGGCTCTCCTTCCACCCCTCCTGACTCTAACTCTAACGACGATTATACCCTGCTTTGCTTTATAGCCGAGCGCCCTCGCCCTGTCGAGCCTCGTAGGTCTCTCTATTCTAACTACAGCCGGCTCCCTTCTCCACTTCTGCAGTCTCTCCCACATCAACCGCCCTACATAGCCCTCCCAAGGTCTCTTCCAAGCTTCCCTGATGTAAGCATACATCGACGATGCCATCTCTTGAACGTTCAGATCGGGATTAATAAATGTTGTGACGGTCAGAACGGGACTCTCTCATCACCGATCAGCAAGGAGGTCCGTCATCATCCCTAAACGAGACATATCCTCACAGCCCCCTCGACTGGCGGATTGCTTTCGGTCATCAGAACCTTATCGCCCGAATCAAGAAGGCCCACGTCTTTTAAAAATTCGATCGCCTCGCTCACGTCGTCCAATCTGAATGGATACACGCCGAACGAAAACATAAGTCCACCGCAGGTCTTTTCGTTCTCCGTAAATGCTAAAATCCACTGCTTGGGCCTGAACCTCGAAATTAAGCGAGGAGTTCTTCCCGTTTTCGTAGATGCTATTATGTATTTTACGTTTATTACCTTCAGCGACTCCACGATTCCCACAGAAATCGCATCTTCCACGCCCTTACCCCTTCTTATCTCATCGATGTCCAAATTCGATCTGATGTAGGGTTCGGTCGTCTTCGCTATCTTCGCCATCATCCTAACGGCATCCACCGGATATCTCCCTACGGCGGTCTCTTCGGAAAGCATCACAGCATCGCTCCCGTCCAGAATGGCGTTAGCGACATCCGTAACTTCCGCCCTCGTAGGCATTTTGTCGGTAGTCATGGATTCGAGCATCTGAGTGGCGGTTATTGCCGGCTTTCCTTCGTAGTTCGCTCTCTTTATAAGCCTCTTCTGAACTATCGGAAGCTTCTCAATCGGAATTTCAACACCCAAATCTCCCCTCGCCACCATTATTCCGTCCGCGGAGCTGAGGATTTCTTCGAAGTTCTTAACCGCATCCACCCTCTCTATCTTCGCTATGACGAAAATCTCCCTTTTGGCGAACCTCCTAACCTTTATCAAATCGTGAGCGGAGCCTACGAAGGAAACTCCGACGGCGTCGAAGTTGAGCTCTATCATAAATTTAAGGATCTCAAGATCTTTTTCGGTAACTGCTTCGAGAGGTAGATCGGCCTTCGGAACGTTTATTCCCTTCCCGCTGAAGATCTTGCCTCCAACGAGAACCCTGCAAATCACTTCTCCGTTCCGGACTTCCTCGACCCTAAGCCTTATAAGTCCGTCGTTCAGATAGATCAGATCTCCCTTTCCGACCAAATTGGGAAAATCCTTGAACTCAACCGGAATAGCTGAAGCATCGCCATCGACGTCTCTAACCGTTAAAGTTACCCTCTCTCCCTTGTTCAGAATTACCGGCTCTTCCTTTAGCCTGCCTACCCTTATCTTCACCCCGGGAAGGTCTCCCAAGATGGCTACCCTCGTTTCGAGCCTTTCCGAAACCCTCCTTATCCTCTCGACGACCTTCGCGTGTTCTTCGAGGCTTCCGTGTGCGAAGTTTATCCTCGCGACGTTCATTCCGGCCTTTATCAGCTTCTTGATGACTTCTTTGGAGTTCGATGCCGGGCCTATGGTGGCGATAATCTTGGTCTTTTGATTCGGAAGCATCGAAGGATGTTGGTTTTCGAAAAACTAAAATTTAACTGATGTTAAAAAAGAATTACCTGAAATACCTCAAGTCCTCGTCGCTCTTCCACTGCTGCATCATCGACTCCTGCATCTCCTTTATCTGGGCTATTATCTTCTCCATCTCCTTAGCCCTCTCCTCCAAAGCTTCGACGCTGACCTTGAGGTTGAGCATCTTCATGAGAACTTCAAGCACGGCCTTAGCGCTCTTCGGATCCACCATGTAGCCCGAAGTAACTCCCATCAAACAAGCGGCCTCTATTCCCTCAAGCTGGGAGACTCCCAAGAGTAAGCCGGAGGCCCCTATAATTCCTCCGCTCGGCTCACCCCTCTCTATCTTCACGCCGTAACTCTTCAACTCCTCCACAAGCTTGAGACTGTTGGCCGCTCCTATCACGTAAGGCTCCTCTACGAGTTTTCCTACACCGTAACCGCCCAACGTGTAAATCCTAACCGCTCCAAACCTCTTGGCCACATCTATGTATGCGTTTACCAACTCGAAGTGTCCTTCTCCGTTCATGCTCTGAAAGTCTCCTACGAGTATCAGCAAATCCGGGGATTCTCCATCCGATTTGTAGGCGTATATTTCGTTCTTGGGCAACCTTATGGTCCCGTCCTCGTTCACCATGACCTGCGGAGGGAAGTGGTGGGAGTAGATCTCCACAACCCTCTCCGCGTTGAGCTCCTTGACGAGATGATCCGCAACTAACTTGCCTACGTGCCCTATTCCGGGCAGTCCCTCGATGAAGATTGGCTTCTCCAGTCCGACTTCCTCCGGCTGTTTCAAATACCTGACGTCAACCCTCTTTAGCATGATGCCACCTCCCTATGTTGAAGAATCCCACCTCCTTTCTCAACATCCTTCTGTATTTCCCGTATGGGTCTTCCGGGGAGAACTTCGGTGGGATGGGCATGTAAGTTTTGCTTCCGCACTCCGGGCACGTTTCCTTCAGAGTATACCTCCCGCACTTCGGGCACTTCCTCATTATGACCTTCATACCGCCTCCCTCACGAAGTTGCCCTCTCCGCCCAACTTCTTTATGGTCTTGAGAACCCTGTTTACGACGTTCTTCAAAGTCTTTTCAGCCACTTTGTAATCCTCGGCCTCTATCACGATCCTATACTTTGGAGCTCCGACGTATTCGAGAGTAACCTTTACTCCGTCCTTCGCAACTTTGTAAGCTTCCATCAGAGCCTTCTTTATCCTCTCTATACCGTCCGGAGCGAAGCACTTAAGTTCGAAGTATCCCCTAACCTTAACCCTCGGAGGTTTGACATTCTCCCTCGCTATCTCCGCTATCGCCTTGGCCATCTCCTCCCCAACTACCGGAACGAGAACCTCGTAGCCTTCGAAAGCGGCCTCCTCGAAGGCCTCGTATATCGTATCGTATTCCTTTATCAGCTTCTTTCCGATTTTGACGAGCTCATCCTTGCTTATCCCGACCTTCTCTCCGGCTATTTCGAGCCACTTGAACGCTCTTAGCTCGCTCTTCCACTGTTGCCACTTCTCCTTCTTCTGCCTTTCAGTGACATCCTTAATCGAGAGATCTATGTGTCCCCTCTTCGGATTAACGCTCAGAACCTTGCAAACGACCTTCTGCCCCTTCTTTACGTGATCCCTTATGTCCTTGACCCATCCCGGAGCGACTTCGCTTATGTGAACCATACCCTCCTTATCCTCGTATTCGTCCAAAGAAACGAAAGCTCCGAAGTCCATGACTCTTGTAACCGTTCCTATGACGATCTCCCCGGGAGAGGGATAACCGTCCCTCTTGACGATGAACTTCTGCTCGCTCATCCCGAAACCCTCTCCTCCATAGAATTTAAACCTTGTCATGCGAAAGTTCTAAATGTAGTCCTCCTCCTTCCTAAAACGAATGGAAGAGATCGAGAGGGTTCTCAACGAGGCTCTGAAGTTCGTGGTTCCGAGCGAGGAGGAATACAGGAGAGCTAAAGAGGCCGAAGAGGAATTGAAGAGGAGGTTGGAGGAAGTTCTCAAGAAATATCCCCAACTCGAATACCGCTTTTTGGGAAGTTACGCGAGGGACACGTGGCTTAGGGGGAATTTGGAAATAGACGTCTTCATTCTTTTTCCCGAAGATACGCCGATGGAGGAACTCGAAAGGATAGGGCTCGAAGTGGGAAAGGCCGTAGTGGACGAATACGAACTGAGATACGCCGCGCATCCATACGTTCACGGACTGGTTAAGGGGGTTGAAGTCGATGTCGTTCCGTGCTACAAGCTGAAATCCGCAGAGAGGATAAAGTCCGCGGTGGACAGAACGCCCTTCCACCACGACTGGCTGAAGGATAGGGTGAAGGGGAAGGAAAACGAGGTGAGATTGCTCAAAAGGTTCCTCAAGGTTGCGGGAATATACGGGGCAGAATACAAGGTTAGGGGATTTTCCGGATACCTCTGCGAGCTCCTCGTGGTCTTCTACGGATCCTTCCTGAACGTCATTAGGAACGCAACGGAATGGACGAGGAATACAGTGATAGATGTCCCGGCGGGGAAGGTTTACAGAAAGAAGGGTTCCGGTTTCTTCGTCGTCGATCCCGTCGATCCCAAGAGGAACGTCGCCGCAAACCTAAGCTTGGACAACTTGGCGAGGTTCGTTCTGTTATGCAGGGAATTCCTGAAAAAACCGTCGATAGAGTTCTTCTTGGAGAAGGACTTCGAGGTTCCGAGCGACGAGGTTCTGGCGGAGGAGATAGAGAAGAGAGGAACGGGATTGTGTGCGGTTGTGTTCGAGAGGCCGGATGTAGTCGAGGACAACCTCTATCCCCAGCTCGAAAAGGCCTGCAGGAGGATAGAGGAATTCCTGAGGAGGGAAAACTTCCTACCGCTTAGATCCGGATTTTTTGCCGGAGAGAAGTGTGTTCTACTTTTCGAGACTCAGGTTAGGGAGCTCGCGAGGATTAGAAGGCACGAAGGCCCGCCTTTCGAGGAAGAAGAGCATGTGGAAAGATTTTTAAAGAAGGAGAGAAATTACAGACCGTTTTTGGAGGGAGGAAAGCTCTGGGTTTACGTCGAAAGGAGGAACTGCAGAGTGGAAGAGGCGATAGCGGATTTGATAAGGAGAGAGTGGAAAGGGATGGGAAAGAACGTAGGAGAGAAGCTCAGGGAAGGGTTCGAGGTGTTAGTTGGTAGAGACGTTCTGAAGATCGAAGAAGGGGAATTCAAGAAGTTTTTGGTCGATTTTCTCTGTATTAAATGCGAAAGATTATTATAAATTCGCTTTCAAAGGGTTCCGATGTTCAAGAAGATCCTCGTCGCTAATAGAGGGGAGATAGCGATAAGGATAATGCGTGCGTGTAGGGAGATGGGAATAAAGAGCGTGGCAATCTATAGCTCCGCTGACAGAAAGTCTCTGCACAGGCTTTACGCCGACGAGAGTTATTACGTCGGTGAGGCGGAGGCGAGGAAGAGTTACCTCAACATGGAGAAGATTATTGAGATAGCGAAGAAGTGCGGGGCGGAAGCGATACATCCCGGTTACGGTTTTCTCGCAGAAAACGCGGAGTTCGCCAAGAGATGCGAGGAGGAGGGAATAGTCTTCATAGGGCCGAAGCCAAAGGTTATCGAGGCGATGGGGTCTAAGGTCAACGCGAGGAAGATGATGGAAGAGGCCGGCTTACCAGTAGTTCCCGGCTCTCCGGCTTTGAAGGACGTTGACGATGCCATCAGATGGGCGGAAAGGATAGGCTACCCCGTAGCGATAAAAGCTTCGGGCGGGGGAGGAGGGATAGGGATAACGGTGGTGTGGAACGAAAACGAGATAGAGGATGCTTTCAACCGATCCAAAAAGCTGGGCGAGAAGTATTTCGGCGATCCGACGGTTTACATCGAAAAGTATCTGCCGAAACCGAGGCACATAGAATTTCAGGTTTTGGCCGACGAACACGGAAACGTGATTCACTTGGGTGAGAGGGAGTGCTCAATTCAGCGAAGGCATCAGAAGCTGATAGAGGAGTGCCCGTCTCCAGCCGTGGACGACGAAACCCGTGAGAAGATGGGCAAGCTCGTCGTTAAGGGAGCGAAGCACATCGGATACACGAACGCTGGAACTATGGAGTTTCTGTATTACGAGGGGCAGTTCTACTTCCTCGAAATGAACACCCGACTTCAGGTTGAGCATACAATCACGGAGATGGTTACCGGCATAGACATCGTGAAGTATCAGATAAGGATTGCCTACGGCGAGGAACTTCAGCACGATCAGGAAGACATCGTCATGAGAGGGCACGCGATAGAGTGCAGGATTAACGCGGAGGATCCGATCGAATTCCTGCCGAGAACTGGCAGGATAATACACTACAGAAGTCCCGGTGGGATGGGAATAAGGATTGACAGCGGAGTTCACATGGGATACAGGATTCCGAAGGAATACGATCCGATGATCGCAAAGCTGATAGCTTGGGGGGAGAACAGAATGGAGGCGATTATGAGGATGAGAAGAGCTTTATACGAATACGTTATAGAAGGTGTCGAGACGAACATACCCTTCCACATGGCAGTTCTGCACCACGAAGCCTTCGTCAGAGGAGACACGCATACGAAGTTCGTTGAGGAGCACAACATAAGGGAGGAGGTAAGGAAGTTCATGGTGGAACTGTATCCGGTGAAGAAGAGACTCGACGAGATGTTCGAAACCGCAAAGCCGGTTGAGGAGGAAATAGCCGCGATTGCTTCGGCGATAGCGTACGCGAGGATGGAAGAACCTAAGGTGAGCGGGTGGAAGTTGCATGCGAGGCTTGAGAACGTGAGGTGACTATTTGCACATACCAAATGCCTTTTTTAGCTCTTTTATCCTCGGATGATCAAATTTGAGTAGATCTTCGATGAAGGGTTCGATTTTGCGGGGATCTCTCAAATTTAAAACTTTCAGTTCCTTCGGATTTGGAGGGAGGCCATAACTTTTCAAATCGATCTTCAGCAGCTTTGCCGTTTTTATTAGCCAGTTTTCTCTATCCGGGCAGATGACGATGAGATAGTTGTTTCTCTTACCATCATGGGCTACAATTATGTCGTGATCGTTCGATACGACGGATGTTCTCAGCAGATCTATCATATATTTAGGTCTCGTTTTCGTGGGATCTTCATCGACGACGACACACGAATTCTCGCTATCTTTCAACCTATTGCAGACCTCTCCTATTCCTCCGGCACACCTTATCTGTCTTCTGCCAAAGTTCAGCTTTAGGACGAGGATTTTATCCGTAACGCACTCTATGAATATGATTCTGCTGAACTTCGCGGCCATGCTCAGTCCTCCAGTAAGATGTCCAAGTTGAAGAAGACACTTGGACCCAAGTCAAGAGCTTCCTGAAGCTTTTCTTCACTCAACTTCTTGATCTTAGTTTGATAATTCTCGTAATACGTCACGTAAACTGCAACATCCTTCTTCGGCGTTTTCTCTATCAACGTCAGCAGAAAGTATGGGTTATGAGTGGTTATGAAGTATTAATTGCCGTCATCCAAAGCTATCAGTTCCGCTAAGTATTTCGTGTAGAATGGGAAAGCGTGAGCTTCGGGTTCCTCCATCGCTATCACCGAATTCTCGTTCGTATGAATTGCCGCCAAATAGAATATCAACCTCTGAATAGTATCCGAAATGAGAGTATACGGGAAGCCTACAACCACACTCTCCTCAAGCTCCTTTTGAATTTCGATTTTGCTTTCCCTCGGCTTAACCGTAAGCTTGAAACCGAATTTGCTTATAATTCTGAATTTGCTTATAATTCTATTAGCCTCCTCTCTGAGCTTCTTGTTTCGTGTTAATACGCTTACCAAGTTATCGCCCGACGGTGGCATTAGATATTCTGCGAGTTTGTTTGGAAATTCGTTCAATTTTTTAAATCTGTAAAATTTGAACTTTTTCAACCATTCCTTGGCAGTATCGTATTCCCCAGAATCAGGATAATGCAAGTGTCCCCACTTCCACTCCTCCCTTTTCCTCGATCTCGTGAGATAGTAGTGTAATTCGAACACAGTCGATAGCCATCCATTTTTAGACTTTACCCAAACAGACAGATCATCACGTTTAGAGTGCCTAAGATAGAGCACATACTTGCCAAGACTTACCCGCACATCCTGCTCCACTATTTCATTGTAGAAGAGGTTGGAAATTCTCTCAAATCTAACGGCACTCTGCAATTCGAATTCGTGCGCTACCGATGACGGTAAACCGACCACAGCTTCGAGTATGTTTGATTTCCCCGTGTTAGGCTCGCCTATGAAAACGTTGACTCTTTTGCATTCGAGTTCGATGTGTTTGATCGATTTGAAATTCTCTATTTCCACCTTGCTTACGGGTGGAAATTCTTTAACGTCTGATTTCATAACAACATCTTCACCGACAACGTTAAAAGCGTTTGTTTAACCGTCTCTAATTTCAATAGGCTCAATTGTAATTTTCTTTAAATTTTCGCTCACGCAGATTACGAATTTTTTAGATTTTAGAAAGCCTTCCTTCACCTCGACGATTTTACACGTGCCCGGTTTTAATTCATCGGTCTGGATAACTATCTTCTGCTCCTTTTTTTCATACCTTATCGGAGATTCTATCATACTTTTGGTTGGAACTGTTATAGTTATAAACCTTTTCAACCTGCTGATGAATTTTTAATAAAAAATTTAATCTCAACTAAAAATTAGAAATCGGTCATTATTCTGAACTGATCCGTGTCCGGCTTCATATAACGAAGAAACTTCCTAACCGCCCCCTCCACATCCCTCGCCCTCGTAATCGCCCTTCCCACGACGAGTATGTCCGCACCAGCCCGAATAACTTCTGAAACGTTCTCCGGCCTTATCCCTCCGGCAACCGCAACTAAAACGTTGAACTTCTCCTTCACGTCCTTCGCGAGGTGCCACGGCGGTGGGGCTTCGCCTTCGACGTCGATGGCTCTGTGCAACTCAACCACGTTCGGCATGTAACCGGACTCCTTGATCTTCTCAAGCCTCTTTATGGGATCTTCAACACCCAACATGTCCACGACGGCGTAAATGCCGGTCTTGTCCGCCTCTTTTATTCCCTCGATTATCGTCTTTATCGGAGCCAGTCCAGATATCACGATGGCATTAGCGGTAGCGTCGGCGGCCATCCTCGCCTCCAACTTTCCAACGTCGAGAGTCTTCAAGTCTAACACGTAGAAGGCATCCGGCTTTACCTCCCTCAACTTCAGAATAACCTCAGCACCGTATCTCTTAGCCAGAGGCGTTCCGACCTCGTATATTATGTGATCGCTCTCCGGAATCTGCTTCATTACGTTGATAACCTCATTTAGGCTTGTAAGATCGAACGCTATCTGAAGGTAAGGCGGATCCCAGAGCTTCGTAAGCTTTCTGCCGACGAGGGGGTGGAAAGCTCTGTCCTTTTCCCACAGAACAGTATCGACGTCCGGAAATCCTCTCATAGCCCTCTTTATGGCCAGCTTCGTTGCACCGTAGTTGTAGTAGTAGATCTTGTTCTTATCCTTCGCTTTCGGATGTATGAAGACGCTCACTATTACGACAAGATTTTCCGCCTCCTCCTTCGGAATAATTCCCTCCTCGACCGCATCGGCTATCGCTTTAGCGACCGCCGCCTGAGCCGGGCCGAAGATGAGCTCCGCCTGATGCATGTCCTTGATCGTAACCTTCGGAACTATAATCGCCGGAGGTTTCGTTATCAGGTTCGGTCTCAGAACGGCTAAAAGCGGAGTGTGTCCGGCTGAGAGCTGGGATAGAGCGTTGGCGAAAGCTTGTCCAACCGGCCCGTCCTTGCTACCTATCATCAAGTCCACGTGAGCGACCTCGTAGCCCTGACCTATCAGAGCTTCGCCGATGAGAAACTTCATGAACTCCCGAAAGTCTCGGTCAATAAAAAAATATCGAAACCAAAGTGCTTAGCGCGCGGACGGCTTTTTGGCTATTATCATCTTACTCCCCATCTCTTCGTCGAGCGTTATAACCTCAACTATTTCGAACCCGACCTTTTCGAGCTCGGAAACGTATTCATCCAAACTCAGATCGTTTTTGAACCTGTAAGCCCTGTCGTCCTTTTCAACACCTTCGAAGCTCCAGAGGTTCCACTCCAAGTCGATCAACGATATCTCTTTGCCATCTCTGAATATCTGCCTGTTAACGTAAACTCCTCCTTCGTTCAGGCTCGAGTAGATTTTCGGTATCAGCTCCGCCTTCTTCCCGCCGGGGTTGTATGAGGAGAAGACGATGTCGTATCCTCTTCCTATGTCGTCTTTGAAGAAGTTACCCGCCATCACCTTAACCCTGCTCGCTCCGAACTTCCTAATGTATTCCTTCGTCTTCTCCACCACTTCCGGGAGGTCGAATACGATAGCTTCGAGGTTCGGATTCAGCTTCGTGAACGCTATGGCGTAGAGACCGTGCCCGCCTCCCAAGTCGAGCAACCTCTTAGCTCTCTTGAACTCCGGAAGCTCCGAAACGATTTTAACGGTCTCCTGAAGCTCCCCAAGGAGCGAATACTGTGCGAGAGAGTGTATGGCTCTTTCGGCGAAGAATTCACTCGGATCTCTCTTAATCGGACCGTTCCTAAGGATCTCCGTAAGCTTCCCCCAGAGCTCGATAGCTCTTTCAGCGTTGCTTAGGAACACCTTCTGAGAGTAGAAGGAATCTTTCGTAAGCAAAGCGTTGCTGAGCTCGGTATTCACGAACCTCCCATCCTTCTCAACCAAAAGCTTCAGACCGCACAGAACCTTGCAGAACAATTTTATCAACCTCTTATCGCAGTTCAGCCTTTCCGAAATCTCCTCGACGCTCATAGGAACCTTCAACAGATCGAAAATACCCAACTCAACCGCCGACTTCAAAACGAACCAAGTTCTAACGCCGTTGAGGGATGAGTTCACGAGCTCCTTGAAGAACCTAACATCCACGTCCGGAATTTTCAGGAGATCTTCCATGATTTCCGGAATGGGAACGATTAAATAACAATTTCGACGAAAACCGTGCATACTCCTTAGGAAGATCATACTCACGGCGGTAGCTTTAATGATATTAATAGGCGTTTGCGATGCAAAAATAGTGTGCACGACAACTGTTCTCGCGAGCATAGTTCAAGATCTCACCGGAGAGAAGTGTGAAGTCATAGCACCTCCAACGATATGCCCCGCACACTACGACATAAAGCCGAGCGACGTGGAGAAGGTGAAGGATGCGGACGTAATATTCTGCCACGGCTTCGAGCCTTGGGTAAAGGAGCTCGTGAAAGCTTCCGGCAGGAACATAACGGTTGTAAAGGTTCCCGGACCGTGGAACACCCCTCAGCTCTTGAGGGAGAAGTATGTTATGGTTGCGAGGGCGTTGGAAAGGCTCGGATACGAGGTGGACTTGGAGAGGTGTCTGAAGTCGATAAACGAAACGGAAGCGTATCTCAAGAAGTTCGCTGAGGAGCACGGATTCGTGGGAACGCCAGTAGTTTGCATGCAGTGGCAGAAGAACTTCGTCGAGTTCTTGGGCTTCAAAGTCCTCGCAACCTACCCTCCGCCGGAGATGGTGTCTGCGAAGAAGTATGAGGAGGTAATAGAGAAGGGGAAGGGAGCAAAGCTCGTGATAGATAACCTTCAGAGCGGAACGGAGCTCGGAAAGAAGATAGCCAAGGAGATCGGGGCTGTAGAGGTTGCGATATCCAACTTTCCGACTAAGGGGAACGTTTCCGAGATGATGATAGAGAACGCAGAGAAGCTCGCCAAGGCGTTGGAGGGTAAGAATGAAAAGAGGACACCGGGATTCGAGGCTATTGCAACTATTTGCGGACTCGCTTTGGCTTTGATCGTTAGGAGGTTATGAGGGTTCGGCTGGAGAACGTCCACGTAGCTTATTCGGGAAGCAGGAAGCCGGCAATAAGGAACGTTACCCTCAGGTTCGACAGAGGGATATACGCAATAGTTGGCCCGAACGGAGCGGGAAAGACGACGTTGCTCGAAACTATCTTAGGACTGCTGAAGCCTTTAGAAGGGGAAGCATACCTGTTAGGAGTCAACACGAAAAGCAGGAGGATCTTCGAAGTTAGGAGGAGGTGTAGCTACGTTCCACAGGATTTCATGAAACCACCCACGGAATCCCTCACTGCTATGGACGTCATAAAGCTCGGACTGATATTCAAAGAGGAAGGATTCGAGAGGGCCATGGAGCTTGCGAAGGAATTAAGAGCGAGGGATCTGCTCGAAAAGCCTTTCGGAAAGCTTAGCGGAGGACAGCAACAGAAAATAATAATCATAAGAGCTCTTGCGAGGAATCTGGAGGTTCTGCTGATGGACGAGCCGTTTTCGAGCTTGGATGCGGAATCCAAGAGAACGCTTTGCGACATACTCGGAGATTTCAGAGATAAGCTGGTGATAGTGGTTTCCCACGACGAAGCTGTTGAAGAGGTTGCGGACGGGGTTGTAAGGATGGAGGGAGGAGAGATTGTTGATATTTCTTGATTCAATTATTTCAGCAATTCTGAGTAGCGTTCTGATTTCGTCCGTGGGATATTACGCGGAGAAGTTCGAAATAACCACGCTTAGCTTCTGCATCGCCCACGCGGCGTTGGCTGGAGCTTCGATAGGTCTCGTCTTAGGTGTAGATCCCACATACTCGGGAATGGCGCTCGCGGTTTCGTCCGCAATAGGACTTGGAGTATTCATTCCGAAGGTTCATGCTAAGGAGGTTCTAACGCTTTCCCTCTTCTCCTTCTTTTCCGCCGTAGCGTTGATGGCCATATACCTATCGAACACGAACGTTTTGGCGACCGCAACGATATCGACCGTTCTCTGGGGAAGCATACTCGCAGTAGATTTTCAAAAACTCGTCATCCTTGCAGTGGTTCTCTTGGTCTTCGTATCGTATTTGAGGACTTTCAAACTTCAGATAGACAGCATAATTTTCGACAGAACGCTCGCCGAAGCTGAAGGAATCGACGTCTACATGCACACCCTAATATTGCTCGCTTTCATGGGCGTAGCGATAGCTTTCACGCTCAGAATAACTGGAGGATTTCTCATCTTCTCTCTACTTTACATCCCGGTAGCGTCTTCGACGCTCGTTTCGGACAAGGCGAAATTTCAGCTTATTCTGGCGATCGTTTTCTCCGTTCTCTCGTCTCTCATAGGATTTGCCGTAAGCTACGAGTTCGACCTGCCCATAGGATCATCGATCACGTTAACCGCAACCGCCATTCTGCTACTATCCGCTTTGAAGAGAAGTTATCCCCAGATCTTGTGAAACAGCTTCCTGCAACTCTCGTAGCTTAGCTTGCTTACCGCTTTGGCTATCTTGTTTTCTTTCAGAAGGTGGGGGTAGGGGTTATCCTTACCGGGTAGCATCTCCTCCTTCGGAATCAGAGAGATGTATATTATTCCCCTGGCCGCCATCAACCTTGCAGTTTCCTCATCTACGTCCTCTCCGAGCATGAACATCTTCGTGAGCTCGTTTCCCGGATTGGGGTAGAGCTCGATTCCGAGTTCTTTCGCGATAGTTTCCGGCAAGTTTAGGGTCGAAACGTCGAACCCCATCTCCTCCAAGTATTTCGGAAGAAGAACGTGAATCTGTCCCGCCTCAACTAAAACCCTATCTCCTTCAACCTCCTCCGCTATCGCTTCGGCCCTCATCCTATCCCTAACCTTAAAACGCTCGGCATCCGCCTTTGTAAACCTGACCGTAGCATCGACGAGCTCGTCGAAATCTCTACGGAGAAAAGCCTCCTGATAGTCGAGCCAAGCGAGGTTTACTTCCCTCTCCGTATTCCTCACGAGTTCGACCTTTTCATCCCTAACCACTTCCTCGAATTCGTTCCTCTCCACGGCATCCCTTATCCTCTCTATTATCTCCAAGTATGGATCTATCTGGAGGATCCTTTTGCCAGATGCGTGCAATTTCCGAAGGATTTCGCACTGATGCCTCGAATAAACGGGGAATGACGTGTCTATCGATCGGACGTAGCTATCGACGGAAATCCTCCCTTCGAGCATTTCCAAAAATCTCTCGTCCTTTGGCTCTTCTATAACTATGACATCGTAATCCTTCGCCACCTCCTCAAAGTGGGGAAGCATTTCCACCCTGTGAGAAGTGAATAAAACCAACATGAAGTCGATTCTAACGGGATGTTTTGTAAACTTTGTTCTCAAAAATAGAATGGTAAAATAAAAAAATTTTAACAAATCAGTAGACTACAACTCTGCCATCGTATATTATCGTTCCGGTGGGTATATGGAGCACTATCATTTCGAGCGGATCTCCTGGCCATATCTTATCGCTACTTAAGTTCTGCTCATTAGCGTAGAACACTATTTTGTCACCTGGGCTCAATGCTTTCTTGCCACCAGTTTTTGCAGTTATGTTATTGTCATTAGATATAAATTCGTCATTATTCCAGTTCAATATCCAAGTCTTACTTGTGTTCAAATCCTTGATCGTGATTCTCAGCTCATCGCACTTCAAAGGTCCTCCGCCGTAAAGCATCGCATCGAACAAGGGTGCGTTAGTATCAGAAAGATGCTCTCTTAGGGCAGTGGAGTTATCCTCAAGCATAAACGATGCCTGCGGAGCGCTCTTAACCTTTGAACCCATCCCGAATACAAAGCTCGCTATCACCGCTGCGAGTATGACCGTTATTGCGACCATTAGTATTACTCCTATTACCGGGCTTACTCCCTTCCTACTTTTCAGCCACTCCATCGTATCACCTCCTCAAATTATCATCATAATAGTAATGATATTTAAACCTTTCGCATTGCAATATAAATCTTTTCATAAAAATTTAGCATGGCCAAAATTTCTAACACTCCATCTATGTTTCTCCAGAAATAAAAAATTAACGTAAGATAGCACCTTCGTCCGCGCCTCGGACGAGTTTAGCGTATCTCGCCAAGAATCCGGTCAGCTTTTTTTCCTTCGGCTTCCACTTTTTCCTTCTTTTTTCAAGCTCGTCCTCATCGACTTTGAGTTCCAGACGTCTCGCCGGAACATTTATGGATATGATATCTCCTTCCTCCACCAAAGCTATAGTCCCTCCAACCGCCGCTTCTGGAGAGACGTGGCCTACGCAAGGACCTCTCGTCGCACCGCTGAACCTTCCGTCCGTAATGAGTGCAACCCTTCTCAATCCCATTCCTGCTATTGCGGCCGTCGGCAGAAGCATTTCCGGCATACCGGGAGCGCCCTTAGGCCCCATGTATCTTATAACGACGACGTTTCCCTCCTCCACCTCGTTGTTGAGTATAGCGTTCAAAGCATCTTTCTCGGAATCGTAAACCTTCGCCTCCCCTTCGAATTTCAGCATGTCTTCGCTTATCGCTGCAGTTTTAACGACAGCCCCCCTTTCGGCCAGATTACCCCTCAAAACTGCTATTCCTCCTTCACGCCTTATGGGATTCGAAGGATCCCTTATTATGTCCCTTCCCCTAACGAAAGCGGATTCCGCTATTTCGTAAATCGTTTTCCCGCTGACCGTCATCTCGTCGCTCAGCAGATCTTTCGCCTTCTTCATGAGCATCGGAACTCCTCCGCTTTCGTCCAGGTCCGCTATCGTTAAATCCGAGGCGGGATCCAGAGCTACGATATGGGGGGTTCGTCTGCTGATTTCGTCGAAAACATCGGGATCTATCTTTATTCCGATCTCATTGGCGATGGCGGGAAGGTGGAGGACCGTGTTCGTTGAACCTCCGATGAGCATGTCCACGGTTATGGCGTTTTCGAACGACTTATCAGTTATGAAGTCGGAAGGTTTGATGTTCCGTTTAACGAGCTCAACCACTCTTTTCCCGCTTTCCTTCGCAATCCTTAACTTTCTCGACGATGCGCATGGGGAAGTCGAGCAGTAAGGAAGGCAGAGACCCAAAGCTTCGGTCAAGATCTGCATGGTGTTTGCAGTGTAAAGCCCCTGACAACTCCCGCAGTAAGGGGCGCAGAAGTCCTCGTAAAGCTTCAAGGTTTTTTCGTCTATCTTCCCCGCCTTGTAAAGCCCAGCGGCTTCGAAAGCCGTCTTTATAGTAACGACTTTATCTCCCACTCTCTCAGCGAGCATTGGACCTCCGCAAACGACTATGGCCGGAACGTCAAGCCTCAGAACCGCCATGAGCATTCCCGGAATTATCTTGTCGCAGGCTCCTACCACAACGAGTCCGTCGAACTGATGAGCCCGAACCATCGCTTCGATGCTGTCCGCTATGAGTTCTCTCGTAGGCAGAGAGTAGCACATCCCCTCGTGCCCCATCGCTATACCATCGCAGACTCCTATGACTCCGAACTCGAATGGAACACCTCCTGCGGAACAAATTCCTTCCTTAACGGCTTGCGTTATCTTGTCCAAATACATATGTCCCGGAACTATCGTGCTGAATGCGTTTGCTATGCCTATGAACGGTTTGTCCATATCCTCATCGCAGACACCCAAGGCTTTCAGAAGAGCTCTGTGAGCGGTTCTCTCCACACCCCTCTTAACGATATCGCTCGGCATTACCCAAACCTCCCAAAAATTTTACCCAAGAATCCCAGAGCGGTGAATATCGCCAGCGGGATCAATACGGACAGAGCGGCCTTAAATGTTTCGACGTTTCTCCAGTTCTTAACGCCAAAAGTCAGGATTACGAACTGCCAGATGGTGGATGCCATTCCAACTATAAGGACGGGCGTGCCGGAAAAGCTGTGGGTCATTTCTATTATAGCGAAGTTTACTGGGAACAGGATTATCGCTGGAACGTAACCTAAAGCGGTCAGCTTTAGCGTTTTCGAAAATTCACCTTCCCCTCCGAAGAGGGATGAAAAGATATGTATGAGCCCGCCGGTTATTACCCAGCCGATTATAGATCCCAAAGCTGGAGACAGGATCATGTTCACCTTCATTATCTCCAAGAAAGCTTTCACCTGCTCCTCACTCAATCCGCTCAGCTTGCCCTTCAGCTGTTCAATTATCAAGTCCATGTTCACGTATACGAGCAACGAGCTCAAAATTGCGACAACGATGACTACCGAAAACGCCAGCACCATAGGAATGTCGTCGTTCTTTCTGAAGAATTCGTCTGGGTTCGTTATCAACTTCAGCATAAACGAAAGTAGCGGTTCAAGATTTATATTCCTTTCACGGATAAACTATATATACTGGATGTTATAATAATAATTTTTCAAGAGGTGGAGTCCCATGATAAGTAAGGTTCTGTTTCCGGTGGACTTCTCGTTGGTTTCGGAGTATGCCTTCAGCAACTGCATTCCGAAATTCTTCAGCACTGGAGTTGCGGAGGAGCTCATACTCATACACGTGCTCGATATCCATTTCACCGGAGAACACTTCTTGGATATCGACAAAATGCAGATGAATGCGAAGGAGAAACTTGAGAAGGTTGCAAAGGACTTCAGGGATATGGGGATAAACGTGGCCAAGACTATAGTCAGAACCGGAAATCCGGCGATGGAGATAGCGAAGGTTGCAGAAGAGGAGGATGTAGATCTGATATACATGCCTTCGAAAGGTGAGCACATACTTAGGGACATGATACTGGGCCATACCGCATCCAACGTCGCGAGGGTCGCGACTAAACCCGTTCTATTAGTCAAATACGAGTGGGACAAGGCGAGACATACTGTGAAGTGTATTTGGGACGCGAGGAGAGTTTTCGACAAACCTCTAATCGCTCTGGACTTTTCGGCATGCTCTGAAAGTATAGTAGAAACTGTAAACGATCTCTTTGGTGATTACGTTAAAGAGGCAACTCTGTTCCACGTAATAGACTACGGAAAGCCGGAGGAAACCAAAAAACTTTCGGACGAAGCTTTAAAGAAGCTCGAAGAATACGCCAAGAGGTTCGGATTTGAGTGCTCGCTCGAAGTTGGAGCGGGAGTGGCGTCCAACCTCATAATAGAGGAAGCTATAATAAGAGGTTCGACGGTAATAGTGGTTGGTAAGAGGGGTAGAAGTGTGATAAAGGATTTGCTACTCGGAAGCACTGCGGATGGCGTTATAAGGAAGTCCATGCTACCCGTCCTCCTCGTTCCATGCAAATGAGGGAGAAGATAGGCTTCTGGGAAGCTTTCAGCATAGGCGTAGGAGGGATGATCGGTGGAGGCATTTTCGCAGTACTGGGTCTAAGCGTCCAGCTGTCCAAGAGCGCCGCTCCTTTAGCATTTTTAATAGCCGGAATCGTGGCCCTCATTACTTCTTATTCTTATGCGAAGCTTTCCCTAAGATTTCCGAGCGAGGGTGGAACGATAGAGTTCCTCGTCAAAGCTTTTGGAACGGGAGTTCTTTCTGGCGGTTTGAACGTCCTCCTTTTAGCGAGCTACATCGTGATGATATCCCTATACGCCTACGCCTTCGGAAGCTACGGCGCGACGGTCTTCGGCTCATCACCCATCGCAAAACACTTGTTAATTTCCGCTGTAATAATAATCTTCACGATCGTAAACGCGCTCGGTGCGGTGATTAGCGGTGAAACGGAAATTGCCCTCGTAGGATTCAAGCTGGCTATACTGCTGGCAGTCGTCGTGGCAGGACTTTCGTTCATAAATCCGGAAAGGCTGTCCCCTTCCAACTGGGCGGATCCCATCGGAATAATAGCGGGAGGAATGATAATATTCTTGGCATACGAGGGATTCGAGTTAATAGCCAACACCGCTGGAGATATCGAGAATCCCGAAATATTACCTAAAGCGTTCTACACCTCCGTCCTTCTCGTAATAGCGATATACGTTCTCGTGGCGGTAGTTACCGTGGGGACACTCCCATACGACGTAATAGTAAAGGCGAGGGACTACGCACTCGCAATAGTAACGAAACCTTCCCTCGGAGAGTTGGGATTCTGGCTCGTTACCGTTGCGGCTCTTGCATCCACGAGTTCCGCGATAAACGCGACTCTATACGGAACGGCAAGAATAAGTTACATGGTTGCAAAATACGGACAGCTACCGAAGTCGATCGAAAGACCCGTGTGGAAGCAGGCTTACGAGGGATTGATAGTTATAAGCATTCTCTCCTTAATAATGGCAAACTTCGCCAACTTGGAATCAATATCCACCGCCGGAAGTGGCGGATTCCTGATAATATTCCTCGCCGTAAACATATCCGCGTTAAGGCTGAGAGATAAGATGAAGATCGATCCCGTAATTCCAGCCTTAGGAGCAGTTCTGACGTTAATAGCTCTGTCTATACTCATTTTGAAAATGTTCGAGGAAGATCCGACCAATCTAATGATATTCTTGGCGTTAGTTCTATGTTCCTTTGCAGTGGAAATAGCATATAGAGGAATTACGGGCAGAAAGCTGGGAGACTACATCGATCACAGACTCAAGATTAGAGAGGATATGATAAAGAGTTGGAGGAAGTGGATAGGGGATGTTCTGAGGCACATAGAGGCAGAAATCGTCGGAAGCGTCGCCGAAGGTGACTTGGACAGAGCGCACGACGTAGATGTAGTCATTAAGGGTAAGCTCGAACGTAAAATCGTCGAAGATTTGAAGGAAAAGTATCCCGTTCTCGATATTCATTTCGAGGAATGATTTAAATCTGAACGTAACTCCTACTCAAATGCGATTCTACGCTACACTTCCCCCGGGACTGGAGGATGTCGCCGCTGAGGAGATAGAGGATCTGGGAGGCAGAATAACGGAAGTTAGGAAAGGGAGGGGAAGGGTGTTCTTCGAAGGGGATCTCAAGCTGATGGCAAAGCTCAACTATATGGCGAGAACCCTCGAAAGGATAATGATCTTACTTGCGGTGGAGAAGTTCGAAATCCTCGAAGACATATACGGGATCGTGAAGAGGCTGGACTTCGGATGGATAAAGCCGAACCAGAGCTTCGCTATAAGGCCCCTCAGAGTGGGAGAACACGACTTCACTTCCTTAGATGTGGGAAGGGTTGCGGGGCAGGCGGTGATAGACTCATACATGGAATCGAAAGGTGTAAGGCTTAAGGTGAATTTGGACGAGCCGGATGTTATAATAAGGGTGGACGTGATATTCGACGAGGTTTACGTGGGGATAGATACGACCGGGGATGAATCCTTGCACAGAAGGGGTTACAGGGTTTACGATCATCCCGCTCCTCTAAATCCCACGATTGCATCGGCCATGATCAGGCTTTCAGGCTGGGATCCGAAAAAGTCTCTACTCGATCCGATGTGCGGGAGTGGGACGATTTTGATAGAAGCGGGAATGATGGGAAGGAACATAGCTCCGCAGAAGCTCAGGGATTTCTTCCAGTTCGTAAACATCTACGGAAGGGATCTGCTCGAAGAGGTGAGGGAAGAGGCGTCGAAGTTGGAGAACGAAGACGAAATGATGCTCTTGGGAATAGAGAGGTTCAGGAAGCACATATTGGGCGGGATCAGGAACGCGGAGAGGGCCGGAGTGGGGGATACGGTTCACTTCATCCAAGGAGATGCGACGAAGCTCTGCGTTAGAAGTGCGGACGTTATAGTGACCAATCCTCCCTACGGACTGAGGATAGCCAAGAAGGGAGTGATAGAGGAGCTATACTACGGATTTCTTAAGTCCGCCAAGGACGTGGCCGAGAAGGTAGTTGTGATAACCGCGGAAATAGAATTCATGAAGAACTCGATATCCAAAAACGATTACGAGGTTTTGGAGGAGAGGTGGGTCAAATACGGCGGACTCGACACGAAGGTTTTCGTCCTCAAGCCTTAAAGGATTCGAGCAGACTCATTACTTCCTCGTTCTTGCTTACGTAATTCCTTACGAGGTCGGAGGTCATGTAGTCAACGAGCCTGAGCAGTTTCGACTTGCTCTCGCAATCGTCGAAGTATTCGAGAGACCTCTTGCTCCTCTCCGCATAATTCCTTATCAGTTCGAGAATCCTCAAAACACCATCCTCGAAACCGAACTTCTCCGCATACATCATCGGAAGCGTGAGAGATTCAAATTCAGCCCTCTTATCTTCATACATGTCCAAGAACTCAAGAAGATCGTCCACCAACTGATAGGCCAGCCCCAAGTTGTTTCCGTATTCGAACAGCCTTTCCGCAGCGGTTTTATCGTCCGAAACGACCAAGCACGCGTTTTTGGCGCTGTATGCGAATAGGGCCGCGGTTTTCGTTGAGATGCACCTGAAGTAGTCCTCTTCCGTGAAAGGCTCCCTAACGCTGTAAACGTCCAGAACCTCCCCTTCGCTCATCTTCATTCCAACTTCCGCGAATCCCCTCACTATCTCCTCGTCGTAAACCGAAACCAACTCTACAGACTTCGAAATCAACCAGTCTCCGACAAGTATCGCCAAAGCGATGTCGTATTCCACGTGCAACGCTTTTACGTTCCTCCTCGTCATCGCCCTATCTATTACGTCATCGTGCGCCAAGCTCGCGGTGTGTATCAATTCCACCGCCAAAGCCATGTTCAGAACTTCGTCGTAACTACCTCCGCAAAGTTTACCGCTCAGAAGGACGATGATAGGACGGGTCCTCTTCCCTCCGGCTTTGATTATATGCTTCAGAGCCTTCTTTAACTTCGGAACAGTCCTCGCATTTTCCACGAGCTTGTTCAGTTCATCGTTTATGATCTTGAACTCTTCCCAGCTTTCGATCATCGTTTCACCTCTCCGAGGTTCGTATTCTGATTTAAAAACATTGATGCTTTCCCAAAAGTCTTTTAAATTTGGCTGTTTTAATAAGTAAGGGTGGTTTTAATGGGTGTTCTTTGGTTGGACGAAGTAGATAAAGACGACGTTCCTATTGTCGGCGGGAAGGCCGCAAACTTGGGAGAACTTCTTAGAGTCGGAATTCCCGTTCCTGAAGGTTTCGTCGTTGACGGGAAAACTTTCATGGACTTCATAGAGAGTTCTGGACTGAAAGAGAAGATCGTGGAGATCCTCAATTCGATAAACGTCGAGGACACGAAACAGCTTGAGGAAGCTTCGAAGAAGATCAGGGAGATGATAGAATCCACTCCGATGCCGAAAGACGTTGAGGAGGAGATCAAGCAGGCTTACAGAAAGCTTTGCGAAGAAGCTGGAGAGGAGGTATTCGTAGCGGTTAGGAGCTCAGCTACTGCGGAGGATTTACCCGGAGCGAGCTTCGCCGGACAGCAGGAGACGTATCTGAACGTCAGAGGGGAGGACGAAGTCGTCGAGAAGGTTAAGAATTGCTGGAGCTCCCTCTACACTCCGAGAGCTATCTACTACAGGGTTCAGAAGGGATTCAGGCACGAAGACGTCAGCATTGCCGTAGTCGTTCAGAAGATGGTGAACAGCGAAAAATCTGGTGTCATGTTCACGTCCCATCCCGTTACCGGCGATAAGATAGCCATAGTCGAGGCCGTCTGGGGGTTGGGGGAGGCGATAGTAAGCGGGATGGTCACTCCAGATCACTACGAATACGACAGGGTGGAGAGGAAGATAACCAAGGTTCAGATCGCGGAGAAGAAGTTCATGCTGACGAGGGGAGAGGACGGAAAGACGGTTAAGGTGGAACTTCCTCCAGAGAAGGCGAGAGCGAGGGTTTTGAGCGATTCCGAGATAGAAGAATTGGTAAAGCTTGGAGAGATAATAGAGGATCACTACGGAACTCCACAGGATGTCGAGTGGGCGATAGAGAAGGGGAAGATCTACATAGTTCAGTCGAGGCCGATAACTACGATAAGAGAGAAGAAGGAAGAGATCGAGGTTGAGGAAGGGAAGATCCTGCTCAAGGGGCTGGGTGCCTCACCGGGAATAGGAGTCGGAAAGGTCAAGATAGTTCTGAGCGCTGACGAGATCGATAAGGTAGAGGAGGGAGACGTTCTCGTTACGACGATGACCACTCCGGATATGGTTCCTGCGATGAGAAAAGCGTCCGCAATCGTTACAGATGAGGGAGGTCTCACTTGTCACGCCGCCATTGTCTCAAGGGAGTTGGGTGTTCCGGCCGTTGTGGGAACAGAGAAAGCTACGAAGGTTTTGAAGGATGGAATGGTTGTAACGGTGGACGGTGAGAAGGGAATAGTTTACGCCGGAGCGTTGAAGGAGAAGAAGAAGGAAGAAAAACCAGCAGTAGTTGCTCAAGCTCCGATCATAACAGCCACGGAAGTGAAAGTGAACATATCGATTCCGGATGCGGCTGAGAGGGCTGCGGCAACCGGAGCGGACGGCGTTGGGCTGTTCAGAATCGAGCACATGGTTTTGGGCTTGAAGAAGCACCCGATGAAGTACATAAGGGATGGGGAGATCGAGGAATACATAAACGAGCTCTACAAGGGAATGAAGAAGGTAGTTCAAGCATTCTATCCAAAGCCGGTCTGGATAAGGACTTTGGACGCTCCGACGGATGAGTTCAGGGCTATGGAGGGGGGAGAGGATGAACCGATAGAGGCCAATCCGATGTTAGGATTCAGAGGGATAAGGAGGGATCTGAAGGAGGAGGAGCACTTCAGAGCGGAGATAAGAGCCATAAAGAAGCTCGTGGATGAAGGATATACGAACATAGGAATAATGCTACCGCTCGTAACTTCGCCCGAGGAGGTAAGGAGAGCCAAACAGATAATGATGGAGGAAGGACTGCCGTTGGACAAGATAGAATTCGGGATAATGGTGGAGACTCCGGCAGCCGCTCTGATAATCGAGGACATCATAAAGGAGGGAATAGACTTCATAAGCTTGGGGACGAACGACCTTACGCAATACACGTTGGCTGTGGACAGAAACAACGAGAACGTGGCATACCTCTACAACGAGGAGCATCCGGCCGTGATGAAGCTCATAGAGAGGGTGATAAAGATTTGCAAGAAGCACGGCGTAAAGACTTCGATATGCGGTCAGGCCGGAAGTTATCCGCACGTGGTCGAGAAGCTCGTAAGGATGGGGATCGACAGCGTTTCGGCCAATCCGGATGCCGTTCAGAGAATAAGGGAGGTCGTAGCGAGGGTTGAGAAGAGGATAATTCTCGACAGGCTTAGGGAAAAGGAAATTGAGAGTATTCCTAAATAATTATTTTGTTATTTTTATGATAAATTCTGCAACCTCATCTTCCGTCATTAAATAGTGAGTTTCGTTACACTAAGACCTCTGACTCTCCCTATCGTATCCCCTCCTTATTATCCTCCCACTACCACACCACGGACCATACCTTAAACCTTTTCGATAGAGCCCAAACTCCCATGGAAAGTCGAGGGTTAGAAGAATAATCTGGAAATACTAAAGCTCGGTTTCGAGCAAGTAATAATACCTCTTTCCGAAGTATTTTTCAGCAAAATTGCTGTCGAGCATCTTTTTTATTTCGAACCCTTTCTCAACGCAAAGATCGACCAACTCGCTCTCAACCGGCAACCACACGCTTACCCTCCTCTTCCCCATGCTACCCGCAAATTCCAAAGCTTTATCGAGCAGAGCCCTACCGTAATCCAAGCTAACTCTCGGATGAACGCAGAAAAACCTTATGTAAGCTTCGTCCTTCTTCGGCTTAGTTCCGAAGTAAGAAAGCAACAACCTGCACTTCAAACCCTTAAGATATCCGAAAGCTCTAACGAAATCCCTTACAGGAAACCTCTCACGCTTGAATTCCCTAACCCATACCTCTATTAATCCGGCAACCCTCGTTCCCGCTTTCGCCACGAATATTCCGCTGTAATCGTCGAGCTTCGAGTAGTAATCGACAAATATCTCCATGGCCAAAAACGTATCCCCGAATAGGTGCGTGAACTCCTCCTCGTGGCAGAGGAACAGCAGTTTAACGAATTCCCTCACCTCTTCTCTATCAAGCGGTTTTACCTCCATGGACGAACTCCTCTATCCTTTCCATTGCGACCTTCAATTTTTCCATCGAGGTCGCGTAGGAGATTCTGACGTAGCTTTCGTTTCCTTCTCCGAAAGCTATTCCCGGAGTTAAAGCGACGCCCTTTTCGAGCAAAAGCTTTTCCGCGAACTCAATGCAGTCTCCGTTCACCTTGGGAAATACGTAGAACGCTCCTTCCGGCTTCACA